>Ga0156408_113_pt1 | contig 54340 bp, 43 predicted proteins | sample RifOxyA2_FD_108051 | JGI IMG/M metagenome (GOLD analysis project Ga0156408, IMG submission 108051) | Candidatus Peribacteria bacterium RIFOXYA2_FULL_55_28
CCACCTACGACACACTGGCAGGAATCGTTGCAGTTCTGTCCGCTGCGGCAGTGATTGTCGAACTCGCACTGCTCCGGAGGAGTGAAGACCCCATCCCCGCAACGTCCACCTACGACACACTGGCAGGAATCGTTGCAGTTCTGTCCGCTGCGGCAGTGATTGTCGAACTCGCACTGCTCCGGAGGAGTGAAGACCCCATCTCCGCAACGTCCCTGTGAGGAGGAGAAGGAGAACGAGAAGGAGGATTGACCGGAACTCATGCCAGAAGAGAAGCCGGAAGATTGCCCTGAGCTGAAGCCTGAAGAAGGCCAGGAGAACGAGAAGGAGGACTGGCCGGAAGAGAGACCAGAGGATTGGCCGGAGGATGGGAAGGAGTCGGAGAAGGAGAACGAGAAAGAGGACTGACCGGAAGAGAAACCAAAGGATTGGCCGGAGGATGGGAAGGAGTCGGAGAAGGAGAACGAGAAAGAGGAGGACTGACCGGAACTCTGGCCGGAAGATTGGCCCGACGATGGGAAGGAGTCGGAGAAGGAGAACGAGAAAGAGGAGGATTGGCCGGAAGAGAAACCAGAGGATTGTCCGGAGGATGGGAAGGAGTCGGAGAAGGAGAACGAGAAAGAGGAGGACTGACCAGAGGACTGCCCGGAAGACTGACCGGAGGATGGGAAGGAGTCGGAGAAGGAGAAGGAGAACGAGAAGGAGAAGGAGAACGAGAATGAGAAGGATGAGGAAATATCCGAAGATCCACCGGAGGAGCCACCTCCTGAGGAACCTCCACCGGAAGAACCACCGCCTGAAGAGCCACCTCCTGAGGAACCTCCACCGGAGCTACCACCGCCTGAAGACCCGCCTCCTGAGGAACCTCCACCGGAGCTACCACCGCCTGAAGACCCGCCTCCTGAGGAACCTCCACCGGAGCTACCACCGCCTGAAGAGCCACCTCCGGAACTACCACCTCCTGAGGAACCTCCACTCGATCCACCCGAGGAACTACCTCCTGAGGAACCTCCACTCGATCCACCCGAGGAACCACCCGAAGAACCTCCACTCGATCCACCCGAGGAACCACCCGAAGAACCTCCACTCGATCCACCCGAGGAGCCGCCGGAGCTGCCACCGGAAGAACCACCCGAGGAACCACCGGAACTACCACCTGAGGAACCACCGGAGCTCCCGCCCGAAGAACCTCCTGAAGAACCTCCTGAAGAACCTCCCGAGGAACCTCCCGAGGAACCACCCGAGGAACCACCCGAGGAACCACCGGAGCTCCCGCCCGAAGAACCTCCTGAAGAACCTCCTGAAGAACCTCCTGAAGAACCACCCGAGGAACCACCCGAGGAACCACCGGAGCTCCCGCCCGAAGAACCTCCTGAAGAACCTCCCGAGGAACCACCGGAACTACCGCCTGAGGAACCACCGGAGCTTCCACCGGAGGAACCACCGGAAGAACCACCGCTTGAACCTCCTGAGCTACCGCCGGAGGAGCTGCCACCGGAAGAACTACCGCCGGAGGAGCTGCCACCGGAAGAACTACCGCCGGAGGAGCTGCCACCGGAAGAACTACCGCCGGAGGAGCTGCCACCGGAGCTGGGACCGCTACTCGGACCGGAGCTGGGACCGCTACTCGGACCGGAGCTGGGACCGCTACTCGGACCGGAGCTGGGACCGCTACTCGGGCCGGAGCTGGGACCGCTACTCGGACCGGAGCTGGGACCGCTACTCGGGCCGGAGCTGGGACCGCTACTCGGACTACCGCTCGTTGAACCCCCGGACGAAGAACCCCCGGACGAAGAACCACCGGACGAAGAACCACCGGACGAAGAACCGCCGGAACTACTTCCTCCGCACAGACCTGCACATGAAGATTCGTCTCCAAACTCACACACACATGCTGCACAAGTATCTCCGCCGCATGCACAGGCACAGGCTCCGGTACAGTCATCTTCGGCGCAACATGCTGGTGAGCCAGCGTCGCAAGAACAGGGATCTTCCTCGCAAGGATCAGGGCAGGTATTACACTCACCGATACCATCGCAACACAAGCCCTGCGCCTCACATCCCCCGCCACAGGGATCAGGGCAGGTATTACACTCACCGATACCATCGCAACACAAGCCCTGCGCCTCACATCCCCCGCCACACACATCTGTAGAACTATTCGAAACAGGATCTCCACAGCAGCGTGTCGCACCTGCTGGAGGATTCCCATAGTCCCATCCCTCAACGATATTTCCTGCATCATCCATGAAGCAAAAGGCGATTCCATCACAGAATCCAGGGATGCCGCCGGCACACCTCGGATCATATTGCATCACTTCTTCCGTACAGAGGATACAGATGCCTCCAGCACAGTAAGGCCATCCGGCTCCGCATTCTGAGCCGTTTGGATCTGAACACGACGACGGGATTCCCTGAGCCAGCATCTGCACCCGTGCCTGCAGGTTGTCTTCCCGCTTTTCGTTGTGATACACAAGGAAGGCTGTGCATGTGAGAGCAGCGACGATAAATACCACGCCAGGGAGCCAATGGTATTCTCGGTTGCGGAGCATGAAAGTATCTTGCCCCTCACCATACACTCTGTGGCATGTGGAGAGCAAAGTCACAAAATGCGTAACTATGGAAATAGTATACAATTTCATAACTGTCTGGAATGGGACTATATTTTGTCGCTTGCAGTGGCGCTGCGAAACTTGTCTGTGCTATAACTTGCCGTGATGCGTTTCTTCAACCACCACAAAGAGAACATCCTCATCGCTTCCAGGCGTGAAAAGCACGATGCCGTCGTTCACCTCATAGATCAGGGGACGCTCGGGGGTGGGTACTACATGCTCCTTCTTCTTGCCATCCTCATCATTACACCAGGTCTTCTTTTAGAGAACGTGTCTGTGGTCATCGGCGGCATGATCCTTGCCCCGCTCATGGTACCGCTCCTTTCCCTCTCCCTTGCGCTGGTGGAGGGGAGCATGCAGGGGTTTCTCCGTGCCCTGAAGATCCTCATTGTATCCATCCTTATGACTCTAGGCACTTCTGCGCTTCTGACACTTTTTCTTGCACACACGTACAACGTGGTGATGTGGATTCCGGAGGAGATCAGCCCGGGCATCTACATCTTCATAGCATTTTGCTCCGGTATCGCAGGTTCGTTTGCCTGGGTCAAGAAAGATCTCTCTGCCAGTATTGCTGGGGTGGCTGTGGCGGTTTCCCTGCTGCCGCCGCTCTGTGCGGCGGGTATAGGCTTGGCATTGTTGGAGCTCGATCTCGTACGGAATTCTCTCGTGCTCTTCGCAGCGAATCTTGTGGGTATTTGTATGGCGGCCTTTCTCGTGTTCTGGACCCTGGGGTTTCCGGATTCTGCCAGAATAGAGGAGAAGGAGATCGAAAAAGTGGAGAGTTAAAAAACCGGGCATCTGCTCTCCAGTGACTCGCGATCACCAGGGAGCAGATGCCCGGTAGCACTCAACGGATAACTTCGAAGTTACCCAAAGAGTGGAAGCACAGCTGACCAGGCTGCATCCCCCTACCCTTTGACACGATACTGGGCGTGCCACCCTGTGTATCTTTGTGATAGCCCGAGTGCTCGGGCATCGGCTCTCCGTTTTACGCCTGGAGCGGGCTTTGTGTGTTTGTATTGTTATCCCATCCCGCCCAGCCCTTCGGCAATGCTCAGGGCGGGAGGAAGGGATCCTTCGGTGTGGTCTTGCACCGCAGGCAGGGAGGAGAGAGAAGTGACTGAAACACACGACTGAGAGACGTGCGCCTTGGACATAGTCCAAGGGAAGGACCATAACTACATGCGAATGAAGAGCCGGAGCCCCCCAGGCCATGCGACTTATGGCGTCACTTCTCACTGCTCCCTGCGTTGAGGAGAGGAGGAAGTTCTGAAAGAGCGAACTTATTATTGTACCACACATGGTGGTAGCAGGCAATACTGCTCTCCGTTAGAATCTCCTCACCATCACCATGGCAAAAGGCAAACTTGTGCTCATCATCGGCCCCAGCGGAGTGGGGAAGAGTGTCATTCTCCAGGCACTGCGCGAGAGGCATCCGGAATTCTATTTCCCCAAGTCCGCGACCACGAGGCCACGCAGAAAGGGGGAGGGGGATGACCTCTACTATTTTGTGACCGATGAGAAATTCGATGCTCTCGTTGAGGAACACAAGGTGCTTGAATGGGCGGTAGTGCACGGTGGAGCACGCTATGGCACTCTCGTGGAGGAAATTATTCCGCGCATAGAAGATGGGAAGGTGGTGGTGCGCGAGGTGGATGTGCAGGGTTTCGATAGCATCCGGAACCACCACTGCTTCCGCGGGGCAGGCGCACCCTACATCCTGGAATCTATTTTCATACTGCCTGAGAGCAAGGAACAGCTTCTGGAACACATTGCTGAGCGTGCTCCGATGGAGGGGCAGGAACTCAAGCGGCGCATTGCCAGCATGGAGAAGGAACTGACCTATGCAGAGGAGTGTTCAGCGAAGATTGTGAATAAGGAGGGGCAACTTGAGAGAACTATTTCTCAGGTGGAGGGAGTACTGAAGAGTTAGTTTTGCTTTACATACCGGCAAAAACACACTTGCGGGAATCACAGACTTGCGTAGAATTCACATATGGCAAGACCAAGGATTGCGCTTCTCTATGTCGGCGGATCCATCGGCATGAAGGTCAACCAGAAGACAGGCCGCATAGAGCCCATTGAATCTCTGAATGAGATCCACCGTTTCCTCCCGGAATTTCAGAAGGAAGTAGCCCTGAAGTTTTTTTCTATCACCAATGTTGGTTCTTCCGATATCACCCCCGAACATTGGATAGATATTGCACAGGCAATCTATAAGCTCTACGACCACTTTGATGGTTTTGTGATTGTGCACGGGAGCAATACCATGAGTTACACGGCCAGCGCGCTCAGCTTTGCGCTGCAGGGTCTGAGCAAGCCGGTTGTGCTCACTGGGGCGCTGCTTCCCATAAACGATCTCACTGGTGACGGCCGCATGAACCTCATTTTTGCCATTCGTGCTGCGCAACTCGATCTTGCGGAAGTGTGCATCGTGGTAGGTCCCCATGTGTTTCGCGGGAACCGCGCCAAGAAAGTGGATCAGTCATTCCTCTCCACCTTCGATAGCCCCAAAATCCCTCCGCTTGTCGATTTCAGTGTTGAAGTGGAATTGCACCCCCATCGCATCGTGAGGAGAAAGCGCACGCTCGAGTGCAAACCGACATTCGATTCGGATGTTGTCATGCTCACACTCAATCCCGGTCTCTCACAGAAGTATTTTGATGCAGTGCTTGCGTCGAAACCTCACGGTGTCGTGCTCCAGGCTTACGGTCCCGGCATGTTGCCGCAAGATCTCTTCCCGTGGGTGCGTCGCGTGACGAAGACGGGTATTCCCATCGTCATCACCTCGCAATTGCTTCGTGGCAGAGTAGATCTGCACCGGTACAGGAAGCAGCTTGTACTGGAGCAGCTGGGTGTCATTTCCGGGAAAGATATGACGTTTGAATGTGCAATGGTCAAGCTCATGTGGGCCCTTACACAGACGAGCACCCCGCGCAGGTTACGCGAGCTCATGGAGAAGAATCTCGCAGGGGAACTGACGGAGTAGCCGTTTGAAAGCTTTCAGCTTTCAGGAGATAGCTTTCAGTTCTTCTTTGGATTTTGGGTCTCCTGAAAGCTAGAAGCTATAAGCTGAAAGACGATGGGTGGCAGAAGCTATTCCTCATCATCTTCTGTTTCTTTCTCATTGGCCTTCATCTCTCTTTCATGCTTCTCAAGCATCTTGCTTCCAATCACAGATCCTATGGCACCACCGATTACTAGGCCTGTAATGATGCGCTTCAAAATCCGGTCGCATTTCTTCCCTTTTTTATGGCTGCGGAAAAATCCCATAGGTTGAAAGCATTTTAGCAGAAGATGAAGGAAAAGCCGAAAGTTAGTCCAGTTTTACCTCAGGGTGTTTTCGCACCTCGTCAAGGACAATTTTCTCTATTTGAGCCAATTTTTCAGGACTTCTCGCTTCCAGACAGAAGGAAAGGCACGGGCTGGTATTGCTCTGCCGGATGCCGGCCCAGGCTCCATCACCAAAGTCAATGCGCGCTCCATCCATCGTTTCGACGGGGTATTCTTTTTGGAAGTGTTCCGTGAGTTCCCGGATGACGCGTGTTTTGTGCGCATCCGGGCAGTATGGCCGCAGTTCGGGGGACTGATACACCTTGGGGAATGCAGCACAGAGCGCAGAGAGAGGTTTTTCTGAGTTACTGAGAATTTTCAGTATCCGCAGTGACGCAACCAGTGCATCGTCGTAGGTGAAGAAGCCTTCTCCGCAGAAGAAATGCCCCGACTGCTCTCCTCCGAGGAGTGCGGCATGTTCCCGCATGGCATGTTCCACGAAGGAGTGCCCCACTTTGCACATGACTGGCTTTCCTCCCCACTTCTTTATTTCCGTCCACAGTGTTCCTGAATTGCTCACGGTGAACACCACGGGCTTCCCGGGATACCGGGAAAGGTGGTCATGCGCGAGGAGCAGCAACATCTCGTCTGCAGTGCGGACTACCCCCTGTTCGTCCACCACGCCCAGCCGGTCACCATCACCGTCGAAGCCGAAACCAATGGCGCATCCATGTTGCACCACTGCTTTCTGCAAGTCTGCGAGCGTCTCGCGTTTACTCGGATCGGCCGGGTGGTTGGGGAATGTCCCATCCGGCTCAATGAAGAGTCCCGTGAGCCTGCAATGGAGCCTCTTAAATATCTCTGCGTAGACGGGTCCTGCAACACCATTGCCTGTATCTACAGCCACAGGCATTCCTTTCTTGAGCGGCCGAAAGAGCTTTTCGAGGAAGCGAAGGTACGGTGTCGCTGCATCGTACTCTTTTACAGATCCTTTTCCCTCCACGAGATTCCCTCCTTCTATCCGTTCCCGGAGCAACTGCAGGTCTTCTCCTGCATACGCATGTGCTTCCCGCACCTGCAACTTGATACCATTATCGTTGGAGGGATTATGACTTGCGGTCACCTGCACGCCTCCGTCGAGCTTCTTTTCGCAGATGGTGAAGTAGTTGAGGGGACTGGGGGTCTGCCCAATATGGAGAACACGGCATCCCGCCGAGGTGAGCCCTTCTATGAGTGCTCCTTCGAAATCCGGACTGTGTGTGCGTGCGTCGCGCCCGACGGCAACACTCGGATGCTTCTTGCTGTAGAGCTCTGTGAGTATGGAGCCGAATCCTTTGCCAATCAGCCTGTAGGCTTCTTTGTGCAGCTGGGTGCCGACCTTGCCGCGGATGTCGTAGGCTCGGAAGATGTGGGGATCGAGCAGGGGCATAGGGGAGCGAGAGCAGGGTACTGGTCTTAGGAGGCATTTTCAATGACTGCTCAGCACTGGCTAAAATATTCAAATTATTGTATAATATCTATAGAGTACACAGAAACTCTCCACATGAAGAAAAACCTCAAAGTCGCATATTTCTCCATGGAGATTGGCATCCGGAGTGAAATGCCCACGTACGCCGGAGGACTGGGGATGCTCGCAGGGGACATCATGCGGTCCTGCGCAGATATGGGCCTGAACGCCGCGTGCATCACCATGTGCTGGCAGCACGGGTACATGAAGCAGAAGATCTACCCGGATGGATCGCAGAGCTACGCAGACCGGCAATGGAATCCGGCAGATTTCATGAAGAGGGTCGACGAGACAATTACAGTGACTGTGGAGGGGAGAGACGTCAAAGTGGGGGCGTGGATGTACGAGTTAGAAGGGATGGAAAAGACAGTTCCCGTCTTCTTTCTCGATACGAATATCGAGGGGAACCAGCCGGGCGACCGCGAAATCACCAAATACCTGTACGGTGGGGATGGTGCCATGCGTCTCAAGCAGGAGGTTGTGCTGGGTATCGGAGGAGTGCGGATGCTCCGTGCGCTCGGCTATGAACATGTCGGTACGTATCACATGAACGAAGGCCATGCGGCATTACTCACACTGGAATTGCTCCGTGAGCGTGGGTACGAAGACAGCGCGGTGCGGCCGAACTGCGCATTCACTACGCACACTCCGGTAAAGGCAGGTCACGATGTGTTCGACTACGGTCTCGCGCACTATGTAGTGGGAGATATGCTGCCATGGCATATCCAGAAGCTGGCAGGGCAGGACAGCCTCTCCATGACTCTCCTTGCCATACATCTCAGCCGCTACACGCACGGTGTTTCCAAGATTCACGGTGAAGTCTCGCAGGCGATGTTTCCCGGAGAGACGATTGATCACATCACCAATGGCGTGCATCACCTGACATGGTCGAGTCCGGAGATAAAGGAACTACTCGATAAACATGCTCCGGGCTGGAGGGGAGATCCTTCTGTTCTCTCGGATCTGAAATGCGATGACATTCCCGACAAAGAAGTCTGGGATGCGCACCAGGCGGCAAAGAAGCGACTCATGGAAGAAGTGAACAAGCATACAGCGTTCGATTTCGATATGGACATGCTCACCATTGCGAGTGCCCGGCGCGTGGTTCCGTACAAGCGGCCCGAGCTCATCTACAACAACCTCGAACGCCTGAAGGAGGTGGCTCACGGCCAGGTGCAAATCATCCACGCGGGGAATGCGCATCCCTCCGATGTTTTCTCCCAGGGTGTCATCCAGCGCATGGTGCAGCGTTCAAGTTCACTCAAGGACCACGTGAAAATCGTCTACCTTGAGAACTACAATCCGGATATCGCGCGGCTGCTCATTTCCGGTGCCGATGTCTGGCTCAATACTCCAACGCGGCTGCACGAGGCGTCCGGAACTTCCGGCATGAAAGCCTGTCTGAACGGAGTACTGAACCTCTCGACGCTGGATGGATGGTGGATAGAGGGCTACAGCATGGACCCGGAGAGTGGCTGGCGCATTGGTTCCATGGCGAGTGCGGCGGACGTAGAAACGCACCGGGCAGTCGATGCAGAGGATCTCTACACGCAGCTGCAGTACGAGGTGGTTCCTGAGTACTACTACAAAGACCGCACGCGCTGGATTCGCCGCATGAAGCGTGCCATTCGTCTCGTTGGCTTCTTCAATACCCACCGGTGCGTGAAGGAGTACATGGAGAAAGCGTGGGTGGAGTGAAGCATGGAAGGAAAACCTACGGTTTTCCTTCCATGAGCCATCCTTTCCCTTATTAGGTGGCGCTCCAGGCAAGCGGAGCTTGCCTTCGCGCACTTGTTTATTTTCCAGAAAGCTACGAGCAAAAGCTGAAAGCTCATATCTGGCCCTTGACCAATCTCAATCCTACAATGGCACTATGCCCTCAGCTTTCCAGATCGTCGGCATTCTCAACGTCACTCCGGATTCCTACTTCGACGGGGGGAAGTTCAATGCACTCGAAGCCGCAGTGCGGCGGGCAGGGGAAATGCTGGAGGAAGGAGCGGATATCATAGAAATCGGCGGAGAGTCCACCGGACCGGGATCCAAAAATGTGGTCCTGGAAGAAGAGCAGGCACGGACAGTTGGCGTCATCAGGGCAGTACGGAAGGCGTATCCACATGCGCAGGTTTCCATCGATACGTATAAAGCAGCTATTGCCGCCGAAGCTATCAGTGCCGGAGTGATGATGGTAAATGATGTGACAGCGGGGAGGGGGGACCCGAAGATGCTTTCGGTCATTGAAAAGAGTGCTGTGCAGTATGTGCTTATGTATGCCAAAGACAATTCTCCAAGAACGACGGTTCGGGAAACACAGTACGATGATGTTGTTGCGACAGTGAAGAAGTTTCTCCGTGAGCGGAAGGAAGCGGCAGTGCAGGCAGGCATCGCAGAAGACCACATCATTCTCGATCCTGGCATGGGGCACTTCGTTTCCAGTGATCCGAAGTATTCTTACGAAATACTCAGGAGGCTCTCTGAGTTCTGTGATCTTGGTTCTCCTCTCTTGGTCAGTCCCTCACGAAAATCCTTTCTCGCTGGCAGCGAGAACCTCCCTGCCGGGGAGCGTCTTCCTGGCACCATTGCTGCATCCGCTATTGCTGTTTTGAATGGTGCAGCCTACATCCGCACGCATGATGTCCTCCCGGTTCGGCGTGCTTGTGAGGTTGCGCAGCGTATCGGCTCTTAGAAGCCGGATGCAACTTGTGTGAAGACGAACGCCAGTCCGTAGCTGATCAGGATGACGGCCATGCCGAGCAGCACGCGGAGAATCATGTTCTTGGAGCGCGTTGCCACTTCCTGGTCACCTTTATTGATGACGAGAATGATGCCCGCAATGACAATGACAACCACGCCTGCGAGTGCCATGAATGCAACAACTTTCGTTGTGACATCCACCACCGTATCCACGATGCCCTGCGCATCATTTGTGCCGGCCGAAATACCGCTTACGTCTTCTACAGTACTACCGATCGAGCGGGTAATCGCGAGCTTGGCGACAATAATAATAATGCCCGCACAGATGGAGAAAATAGTCCTTCGGATGTTGGCGATGCCCTGATCTGTTCCAAACGTGACCACGGCTCGGATGCCGCTGATGATGATCATGAGGACGGCAATGACGAGGAGCGGTTCTTCTATGTAGTCTACGATGCCCAAAATTTCCTGAGAGAGAGTGCTTGCCCCTGCAGATCCAGACAGGTTGCCGGTTTGTACATACGCATTCCTGATAGGTTCTACGAGATTGATGAGAACGAGTGCTATCACGGCTGCCAAGAGTGTCCGTTTCGCAGTGCTGACCTGGTTTTCGTCCTGTGAGAGAACAAGTATGAAGCCGGCGATAATGATGATAAGCACTGCCACAATATCCACAAGCAGCCGAAGACCGCTCATAGATGCAAACACCACAGTCCCAATATCATCTCCACATACCCCTCCGGCACAGACATTGGACGAGAGCCCTGCTCCAGCCCCCACATCTGTGACTGCGCCGCCCGGGTCAGGCAGATACTGCGCCAGCGCTGTATTTGCGATGAGGAGCAGAACGATGCTGAGTATGGCCAGTGGCAGGAAGGAATAGCGCATGCTATTACGTGAAGAGGGTGGTGATGCCGAAGGCGGTAATGATCACTGCCAGTGCGACAACACAGGTAATTACGAGCTTCTTGGCGCGTTCTTTCAGGCTTTCCTCGACGGAAACGATGAGCATGATGCCTGAGACAATGAGGCCGATGACTACAATGGCGCCGAAGATCGTGAGGGCGAACCGTGCAATACCGAATGCTTCGGCGATAACCGGTGCAGTGGTCTTCGTGACGTAGAACGCATCCACAATAGTACTTGCGAGTATGACGAATGCTGCGCCGATCATGCCGTGCAGCAGGCGCTTGCGTGCTTTGTCTATGTCACCGTCCTCGAAGGCGACAATGAGCCGAATACCCTGTATGACAATGTTGAGCAGCACGACAGTGGCGAGCAGTGCCTTGAAGAACACGATGACGTTGAGGATTACTGTGTTGAATGGTGCTTCATCTACGAGATTTCCAGTCGGGCTTGTGAATGTATCGGAAAAGAGGAATGCTCCTCCTACGATGATCGAGCCGGCCAGGGCATGCGCATATGCCATTTTCACTTCGCTGACTGTGCTTTCATTGTGGCTCCCGACGAGCAATTTAATGCCGTAGAAGATGAGCATGGCAATCAGGAGGCCGCCGAAGATCACGCTCCTGGCCCCTTTTGGTCCGGAAATGAGGTTTGTGATGTACGGTATGGGATCCGAGGAGTTATAGCAGCCAACTCCACCTACCCCCACAACCGGGCAGGGATCGGCGTAGATGTTGCTAAAGTCAATCTGTGCGAGTGCTCCTGCTGGCACCAGAAGTGCTGCAGCAATGCCTGCGAGAATGGCAAAATGTCGCATAAATCACATTATTATAGCAGAATTCCGGCTCTGAGCCAATATGAGGGATTGGCAGGTTCTTCAATATCCCTTCGGTGATCCTCTGGGAAGCCAGGGCCCTGAAGGCTGAGAAACTTCACATTGGGGGAAATGGAAAGCAGAAATCCACTCACTTCATTGAAGTTTTACGGTTTCTCCTTATCATGAAGACATGGAACAACCTTACTCTCCGGTCCAAAGCCGGCCCATTGCCATCAGCCAGTCCACGGAAGCCCAGGTCTATGGGCTCTTTGCCGTTGCCATGGCGCTCACTGTGCTCGGTGTCTTCATTGGGATGCAGTATGCTCCCGTGCTTCTAACCACAGGGCTTCATTTCTTCTTCCTGTTCGCAGAGCTCGGGCTCATTTTCACTGCAGGCCTGTGGATGAATAAATCGCCTCTGAACTATCTCCTCTTCGGTCTTTTCCCCCTCATTTCCGGGTTCACCATTACGCCGTACATTCTCTCTGTGCTCACAGGCTATGCGAATGGGGGAAGCATTCTGCTCAATGCACTTTCCGCAACAGGCTTCATGGCGGCGTCTGCAGCGGTGTTTGCGAAGACAACGAAGTGGAACCTCGGCGTTATGGGCAAGGCGCTGTTCCTTGCACTCATTGGGCTCATTCTCGTTGGCCTCCTACAGATTTTTGTTCCTTCCCTGCAGACGAGTCAGTTTGAACTCATGCTCTCAGGTGTTGGTGTGGTGATTTTTGCTCTCTTCATGGCGTATGACCTGCAGCGCATTGAACATCTTGGGAAGATGGGCGCGCATCCTATGATGCTTGCACTCAGTCTCTATCTCGATATCTTCAACCTCTTCCTCTACATCCTCCGGTTCATGATTGCGCTCTCCGGCGACAGACGCTAAAAGAGCGGCTTTTCTTTGACCAGGGTACGGGTTTTCCGTAGGATTCCCCCACACTATGACAAAGCGACCTACACCCAAGAAACGGCGTGAAAAGAGCAGAGGGAGAACACAGTATGCTGTGTACGAGCAGAAGCAGCTTCGCAAGCTGGAGAATAGGCGGAATTCGCCGTATGCAGTTGCAGCAGAGCCCAAGGGTAAGGAAGAGAAGCTGCTTAAGGGCATTACAAGAATCAAAGCGTAGCTTTGATGAATTGATAATCGATTATTGTTAATGGATACTATTTGCAGCATTCAGCTACTTCACAGCCCGTTCCTCTCATTCTCACCATGGCTCGCAAAAGACACCTCTCGCGCATTGCAGTGATGCAGGTACTCTTTGAACGCGAGAACCATGAACTCGATATTGAGAAGGCCCTGATCCGCGATGCGCGGGAGTTAGGTGACATTGATGAGTCATTTGCCGTCTCACTTCTTGCCGGAGTAATGGGAAAGGAGCAGAAACTTAAGGAGATTGTGCAGGCCGATGCTCCGCAGTGGTCCCTTGACCGTATGGATCCCATTTCGCGATGTACATTGCTCATGGCGGCCTATGAACTGGTATTCGGAAATGATGCTCCTCCTGCAGTTGTCATGAACGAAGCGATAGAGATTGCCAAGGAGTATGGGACGGAAGAGAGCGGGAAATTCGTCAATGGTGTTCTCAATGCCATTGCCCACCGGAAGAAGAAGTAGAGCTCATCCTCTGTCTGTCCTATACTGCCACCAATGCCACAGCCTGCATCCTTTGTTCTCCTTGAGAAGGCCATCGGTATCCGCTTCCGTAGTAAGGAATATCTTGTGCGTGCACTCACACACCGCAGTGCCCTCAGGCAAAGCAGGAGCAACGGCCACAATGAGCGGCTGGAGTTTCTGGGTGATGCGGTTCTCGAGCTCGTTGCGACGGAATACCTCTACCGTTTCAGCGAGAAATCGGAAGGGGAATTAACAAGTTGGCGCTCTGCGCTGGTGAAGGGGGAACACCTGGCTACAGTTGCACGGGAGCTCAAGCTGGGGAGCTTTCTCTACATGAGCAGAGGAGAAGAAGCCAGTGGCGGTCGTGAGAAACCTTCTACCCTCGCGAATGCCTTGGAAGCGCTCATTGGAGCTATGTACGTGGATCAGGGTTTTGAGAAGGCTGCAGCATTCTGCAAGGATTTTATCCTTGTCCGTCTGCAGGAGTTACTTGCGCAGGGGAAGCACAGGGACGATAAGAGTTTTTTCCAGGAGAAGTCGCAGGAGCAGTTTGGCGTTACTCCGCACTACGAGGTAGTGGAGGAATCCGGTCCTGATCACGACAAGCAGTTTGTCTGTGCGGTATTCATTGGGGAAGAGAAGATTGCAGAGGGGGAGGGCAACAGCAAACAACGTGCCGAACAGGAGGCCGCGAAGGCCGGTGTGAAGAAGAAAGGGTGGGAATGAGCTTGATAGCTCATTAGCTTCATTAGCTGATTAGCTTCACAAGGAAAGTAACAAGATATCAGATCCAAACTCCAAATCCCTAATGAAGCTAATGAAGCTATACACCTAACAAGCTGGTTACGTCATCTTAATCTCAATATCCACCCCGGAAGGCAGGCTCAAGTTCTGCAGGCTCTCGATAGTCTTAAAGGTGGTTTCTTTAAGGTCAATCAGGCGGCGATGCGTGCGCATCTCGAACTGGTCACGCGCATCTTTGTGCACAAACGTTGAGCGGTTCACTGTGAATTTGCGGATTTTTGTAGGAAGGGGGATAGGGCCATGAATAACAGCTCCGGTACGTTCTGCGGTATCGACAATCTTCCCGACGGCTTCATCAAGTACGATATGGTCAAATGCACTCAGACGAATGCGAATAGATGGGACTTTCTGCTCCTTCTTCTTGTCGGCCGTAGCCTTGCTTGCCGGCCGTAGCTTCAGCGAAGGCTGGGCGGAGGCTGATGGTGTGGCTTTTCCCGCTGACTCCTTTGGAGATTCCTCCTTTTTCTTCGGTTCTGGCTTCTTTACTATCTTGGGAGATGGTTTCTTCTTCTTGTCGGCCGTAGTCCGCGCCAAGCGGACGGAGGCTGACGGTGCAGATTTCTTCACGGGAGTCATTGTGCGGAGAGGGGAAAGAGCGGGGAGAAGAAGGGGCGGGAACCGCCCCCTTTCATATGCTTACTGGAGAATCTTGGTCACAACGCCGGCTCCGACGGTGCGGCCGCCTTCGCGGATGGCAAAACGCGTTCCTTCGTCGAGTGCGATTGGAGCACCGAGAGTCACGACGAATTTCACTTTGTCGCCCGGCATGACCATTTCGACATTGTCAGGCAGTTCCACTGTTCCTGTCACGTCTGTGGTGCGGATGTAGAACTGTGGCTTGTACCCCTTGAAGAACGGAGTGTGACGTCCGCCTTCCTCTTTGGTGAGAATGTACACCTCAGAATCAAACTTGGTGTGAGGAGTGATGGAGCCTTTGGTGGCGATCACCTGCCCACGCTCGATTTCCTCGCGCTCAACTCCGCGGAGGAGCAGGCCCACGTTGTCTCCGGCGATACCCTCATCCAGCATTTTGTGGAACATTTCCACACCGGTGACAACCACCTTGCGCGTCTCCCGGATGCCGATGATCTCTACTTCATCGTTCACCTTTACTTTGCCCTGATCTATACGACCGGTAGCGACTGTCCCGCGCCCCTTGATAGAGAACACGTCCTCAACGGACATGAGGAACGGCTTGTCGACTTCTCGCTTTGGTACAGGGATGTACTCATCGAGGGTGTCGAGGAGTTCCTTGATCTTCTTCACCTGCTCAGGGTCACCCTCAAGGGCTTTGAGAGCGGATCCCTTGATAATGGGGGTCTTATCCCCAGGGAAATCGTACTTATTGAGGAGTTCGCGGATTTCCACTTCCACGAGATCAAGAAGCTCAGGGTCGGTGACCATGTCCACCTTGTTCAGGAACACGACGATATACGGCACGTTCACCTGGCGGGCGAGCAGAATGTGTTCACGTGTCTGCGGCATAGGGCCGTCTGCAGCGGAAACGACAAGAATGGCTGCGTCCATCTGAGCGGCGCCAGTGATCATGTTTTTCACGTAGTCCGCGTGTCCAGGACAGTCAACGTGTGCGTAGTGACGTTTTGCTGATTCGTACTCCACGTGGGAAGTAGCGATGGTAATACCGCGCTCGCGCTCTTCCGGAGCGTTGTCGATCTGGTCGAAGCCCTTCTTCTCCGATTCCGGAGAGAAGTTCAATGAGAGAGCGGCTGTCAGCGTGGTTTTTCCGTGGTCAACGTGACCGATAGTTCCGACATTGATATGTGGCTTGCTGCGGTCGAACTTCTTCTGGTCTGCCATGCGAAAAAGGAGAAAGGAAACTAAATTCAAAAGAGAGAATAGACTCTCTTAGCCGCGAAAGTCTAGAAATATCTGCAAAAAGAGTCAATACATATTGCGGCAATAACGCTGTCTGGTTCTCTGTTCTTGGCATTGGAGTGGATGGCGAAAGATGCTGTACCATTCTTTCCATAGCGCAAGAAAGAAGCAGAGACGGCCCTGAGAACCTGTATAAGTGGTGTTGCTACGCCATTGTGGCTTCCGCTCTTCTTCCTTCTCTCATTATATTTTGCTTTCTGCAAGCTGATGCTCCTCTCCCAAGCGTGGTACAGGAAATGCGCCTGTCTCCGTATTACCCGCTCCGTTTTTCTCTGGATGGACAGCGAGGAGTAGACCTCTATCACACATTTATTTTTGCAGAGGCGTGGTCGGATGGTTTTTCCCCCTACGGCCCCATACCCGATAGGTATTTTCAGAATTACCAATGGGATCGTACGCCTGTACATCCCCCTTTTACGTACTTTGTGTATCGCATGTTAGTCCCTCTGGGTTTCCCGGCAGTGAGAACTATCCACACCATTGCAAAATTAGCGCTGTTCTTCCTTTCGGCAGCCGCTGTGCTCTGGTCTTTGAGGGCGGAAAAGGTCCTTCTGCCAACTTTACTTGCGATTCTTTGTTGTATTTTTCTGTCGCCAACAGGGCTCTCGGAGCTTGAGAGGGGACAGTCGGAACTCTTTATTGCAGCTTCGTTCATGCTTGTGTTTGCCGCGGTGTTTCGTGACCGGGCATTGTGGCTTATTCTTGCGGGCATCGCTGCTTCGCTCAAAATATCGTCTCTGCTCTTTCTTGGTCCTTTCGTCTTCCTTGCGTTTGCAGTGAATAGAGAACGGTTTGGACGCATGATTTTTGTTATTGCAGTGGTGTTCTTTTCCCTGCTCCTCTTTTTTCCGTTTCTGTCTGGATTTGCTCGTTCCATTCTTGTCGGGGATTTGCTTGTGGGTGGTGCAGACGGGAATCAATACGCTGATGGCGTGAGTTTTGCGCTCCTGTTTCCTTACTATATCGGGAAGAGCATCATCATCGCCTCTACAATGTTTTTTCTGGGAATATTCCTTTCCATTCGCGGAAGGGAACAGAGGACAGAATCATTTCTCCGGGCTTCTTTCCCCCTTGCAGTCATGCTCATACTGCAGGCCATAGGATTCCGGACGCTCTCATGGGAGTACAAGAGCGTGGAAATTCTTGCCCTGCTCCCGGGGCTCTACCTTTGGCTGAGGGAAGCACACGTGTCTCTGTGGTATCAGCGTGTGGTTGCATCTTCCTACGGAGTACTGCTCATGGTTGTTTCCCATTTGTTCCCTTTCAAAAGCGGCATTCTTTTTGCAGAATATGCTGATATGGCTCGGGTGTATTTCATAGCATCCTGCCTGTTTTCATTCCTTGCACTTGTAGGAATATTGTCGGGGCGCACACGCGCTGCCAAAGTGTAGTACGATTGCAGGCATGAAGTTGCACGGATGGAGAAGCCCAAAAGGTCTGTACCTGTGCTGCTGCAATACCATTGCGGCGATGGCACTTATTCCTCCGCTCATTGTGTTGTGCTATGGGATTCTGAGTTCAGAGACACCGGCGGTGGTGCAGAATATGTGGGTATTCCCATACTATGAACCGACGATTGTGGAGGATGGCATGGTCGGTCCAGATCTCTACCAGCGTTTCCTTTCATCGGCAGCGTGGGCGGACGGTTTTTCGCCCTACAAAGATGTGCCGGCGAAATACATTTTTGCCAGACAGAATGCCCCTTTCTATCCACCGGTGACGTATTGGATGTACAGTAAACTCGTGCCACTTGGGTACAGAGTGGTGTATGCCGTGCACATGGTCGTGAAGATCGTGGTTTTCCTCGCAGTGGTGGGTTGGGTGCTGTGGGTTGCCAGGGCGAAGCCGCTCATTCCTCCGACAGTGTTTGCCATCCTCTCCTGCATTCTTCTCTCTCCCGTGGGGAAGTCTGAGATCCTGCAGGGGCAGTTCGAATTATTTGTTGCGGCAGCATACGCACTGGTCTATGCGATGCTGTTTTATCGTCCGAGGGTGTGGGTCCCTGTCGCGGGATTCCTGGCTTCGATCAAAGTATCCTCGCTCACATTCATTGCGCCATTCTCTCTCGTTGTCCTCTTGGCAGACAGAAGGCGCTCGGTGGGTGCCGTGAGCGTCCTCGCAGTGATGCTGGGGATACTGGTTCTCTTCTTCCCCTATCTCCTTGATTTCTCCCGTCACATCGTTGCGCATGAGTTCGTGCGGACGGAACTTTACTATGATCGAGTGCCTTACAGCTATGGCATCAGTTTTTTCCAAATACTGCCTTACTATGTTGGGAAGGGAATCATCCTTCTCAGTGTGGCAATTGTTCTGATCGTCCTCTGCAGAGGGGATTCTCGTCACAGGGCAGAGGCGTTTCTGGCGGCCTCATTTCCTTTTGCGGTGATGCTCATGTTGGAGGGAGCGGGGTTTGGGACGCGCTCTTATGCATACAAGGGTGTTACCTTCCTTGCGCTCCTGCCGGGATTGTATCTCTGGCTGGAAGCGAAATTGATTCCGACATGGTTTCAACGTCTTGTCACAGTCCTCTTCACAGTGCTCATTGCCTGTCTGCTGAACCTCTATCCGTTGAGGCCTTCTGTGCTCCTTGGAAACCGAACGGATCTGGTGTGGGTCTACCTGTACGCATCCGGCCTGTTCTTCGTGCTCACTCTGATGGCCATGCGGCTCCGGTCGGATGATGATTCCACCTACAGCAGAAATCCATGAGGCGCCAGGAGCACATAGAGGCATTCGTGGAAGAACTGTGGTCTTGGTTTACAGGACATAAGCGCGTTCTCCCGTGGCGGGATTTGAATATTGCGGATGATACGGAGCGTGCATACCGCATCCTCGTTTCCGAGATCATGTTGCAGCAGACGCAGGTTTCCCGCGTTGAGAGCGTGTTTCCCGTGTTTCTGGAGGAATTTCCTTCTCTCCGGGATCTGGCGTCTGCATCGAACAGGGAAGTGCTCATTGCGTGGCGGGGCATGGGCTACAACGCGCGTGCTCTACGGTTGCGGGACATTGCCGGAAGTATCTGTAAGGAGCATGGAGGTGTTTTCCCGCAGGAGATGAATGATCTCCAGTCCCTCAAGGGAATTGGCCACTACACGGCAGCAGCCGTCCGAAATTTTGCGTTCCTTCTTTCTACCCCCTGTCTCGATACCAATATCCGACGCATTATTCATCGTACGTTTGTGGGGCCGGAATGTCCCGACGGAACATGGAGCAAAGGAGATGATTATCTTCTGGGGATAGCAGCGCAGGCTCTTACAGAAGCATTGAGGAATTCCCGGTATACAACTGCAGACTGGCATGCTGCTCTGATGGATTTCGGCTCTCTTGTCTGCACGAAGACACATCCCAGATGGGATATCTGTCCTCTCACGCGGAGAGGTATCTGCAAAGCGGCTTATAAAGTGAGTCATGGAAGGAAGAAGGCGAAGGAAGAGCCGGGACGTCTTGTGGGATCGACATTTGTTCCCAATCGCATTTTCCGCGGGAGGATTATTGAAGAATTGAGGGATGAGCCCCGGGGATTACCTCAGGAGGAAATTGGCAGGAGAATCTGCGCTGACTGGTCTCCACGGCATCACAGGAAATGGTTGGGAGGGCTCCTCAAAAAGCTCAACGAAGATCAGTTGATCATTCAATCAGGTTCCAATTACGCGTTGTATCAGTGATGCAGAGTACGGTCTACCGACAGCGCCCCTGATCACAACCGTTCGAACAGAAGAACGGGCCGCTTGCCACGTATGTCCTTTCGTGGCAGAAGAACTCTTCTATGTTGGATGGGTCACGACAGTAGTCCGTTCTGGATACGGATCCCTTGGTGGTGGTACCGGTGACATTGCCGACTATGCCGCCGTCGCTGTCGTAGCAGTTCTCGTACATGCATGTGGAATGGCAGCCGTCCCCGTACATGTTGTTCCCGTCGTCACATTCTTCCCACGGCGAATCCGTGATTCCGTCACCACACCTTGGTGTTCTGCAGTTGTTGCGGCAGCTGTCGGAGTTATTGGAGTTTCCGTCGTCACACTGTTCGCCAAGCCATGGCTGATGGATGCCATTACCGCAGATTTCAAAGAGGCAGAACTGGTCGCAGCCGTCTCCGCTCTGTGAGTTAGAGTCATCGCAATTCTCGTATCCCTGAATAATGCCGTCTCCGCAGATTGGGCGTCTGCAGTTATTGGTACATCCGTCGTTGTGTACGGTGTTTCCGTCATCACACTCCTCTCCGAGCCATGGCTGGTGAATGCCATTGCCGCATACTTCGGTGAGGCAGAAGTTATCACAACCGTCTCCTATGATTATGTTGTGGTCGTCGCACATTTCGTAGAGGCCCGGCTGTATGTACCCGTCGCCGCACGTTGCTCTCTTGCAGAGGTTCGTGCAGTTGTCTTCGTTCACGTAGTTTGCGTCATCGCACTCTTCTCCGAGGTGTGGCTGGGCGAAACCGTTTCCACAGACTTCATCGAGACAGAAATGGTCGCAGCCATCTCCAAATATGAGGTTGCCATCGTCGCATATCTCCACTCCATTAAAGAGCCAGCCATCGCCGCAGACGTTCAGTCTGCAGTCAATAAGGCAGAAATCATTATTGGAAATGTTGCCGTCATCACACCATTCTCGCTGGAAGTTCGGATCGAATCCTTTGTAGTGAAATCCGTCTCCGCAGTATGCCCATTTGCAGTTATTACCCGTAACGCACTCGTCATAGTCCTCGGAATCGCCGTCATCACACTGCTCTCTGTCCGGCTTGAGGTATCCGTCGCCGCAGCGTGCCTGTCGGCAGAATGCCGGGCATTCGTCTGATGTGTCGAGGTTTCCGTCATCGCACTGCTCAAGAACGAAATTCACGATCCCGTCGTTGCAGATATTGAGTGTGCAGTTATTCAGACAGATGTCGTTGTTCGAGTTATTCATATCGTCGCATTCCTCCGTGTTTTGGTTGGAGAAGCCGTCTCCGCAGAAGGGGAACATGCAGAACGTGGTGCAGTTGTCGTTATTGATGGTGTTCCCATCATCGCATTGCTCTCCTTGTTCAAGGATTCCATTGCCGCATCTCCTGTTGCCTCCGCCTGACCCGGAACCACCGCCAGATCCACTCCCGCCTCCCGAGCTCGAGCCGCCACCAGACCCAGATCCCCCGGACCCGGAACCACCTGATCCCGATCCTCCGGACCCGCTACCTCCCGATCCGGAACCACCTGAGCCGCTACCTCCTGAACCAGATCCCCCGGACCCACTACCTCCCGAACCTGATCCTCCCGATCCAGAACCACCTGATCCACTTCCACCAGATCCTGATCCACCGGAACCCGAACCACCTGATCCAGATCCTCCTGAACCAGAGCCTCCTGAACCTGAACCACCAGACCCAGATCCTCCTGAACCTGATCCTCCCGATCCAGAACCACCTGATCCACTACCTCCCGATCCCGAGCCACCTGATCCGCTACCTCCCGAACCTGATCCTCCCGATCCAGAACCACCTGATCCAGATCCGCCCGAACCAGAGCCTCCTGAACCTGAACCACCAGACCCAGATCCCCCGGACCCGGAGCCACCTGATCCCGATCCTCCGGATCCGCTACCTCCTGACCCTGAACCACCTGATCCAGAACCGCCTGATCCCGATCCACCCGAACCAGATCCTCCTGACCCGGAGCCACCTGATCCGCTACCTCCTGATCCAGATCCTCCTGACCCGGAGCCACCTGATCCGCTACCTCCTGAACCAGATCCACCCGAACCAGATCCTCCTGATCCCGATCCTCCGGAACCGCTACCTCCGGACCCAGAGCCACCTGATCCAGAACCGCCAGATCCACTACCTCCAGAACCAGATCCTCCTGAACCCGAACCACCAGACCCAGATCCACCAGAACCACTCCCTCCGGACCCAGAACCACCTGAGCCGCTACCTCCTGAACCTGATCCTCCAGAACCAGATCCTCCTGAACCTGAACCACCTGATCCAGATCCACCAGAACCACTCCCGCCTCCGGAACTCGATCCACTCCCTCCTCCCGAACCAGATCCACCGGATCCGCTGCCACCCGATCCCGATCCACTGTCGTTTCCTGAGCCGTCTGATCCTCCGGTTCCATCCCCGCCTGCCGATTCGCTGCCAGATGCATCCGGGGCCGCAGCCCGCAAATCATCGATGGTGATCAATATTGCAGTTGGCGAGGGGAAAGGAGTGACAAAATCGAATGGTGTGGCAACAACGGTGCCGAGTTCTTTGAAGAGGAGAATCTGGTAAATTGCCCAGGCGACTTCATCACGTGTCATGAGTCCGGCCGGGAAGAGCCGTTCCTGGTCATAGAGGAAGAGGTTGTACTTTTCGGCGATACCGGCATAACGCGCAAACCACTCTTTCGGCGGGACATCTTTGTAGCTGTAGGGGATATTCTGTTCTAATGCGAAAGCGTTCGTCAGCATCTTCAAAAATTCCGCACGGTTTATCGTAAGTGCAGGTCCGAATGTCCCATCAGGGTACCCGTGCATCAGTCCGTGCTGTACCGCACTCAATGCAAATTTCTCGTACCAGGATTTCGCTTCGATATCCGGGAAATGTTTATTGTTTTTGAGATCCAATACTTCATATTTTGCTGCCAGAAGCAGCATTTTTGCGGCCTCTACCCGCTGTACCGATAGGTAGCCGCGGAATGTACCGTCCGGGTAACCGTCTATCACTCCGTTGCGCTGAAGATAGAGAGCAGCAATGCCTTCGTAGCTGAACGGATTAATATCCGACAGTGTTTTTGCAGTTGTTGCATTCTCCCGTGCGCGGCTCACTGTCACTATGGTGAGCACCGTCAGGATCGCCCCCACCGCAAGCATGTGTGCGAGAGGAAGGTACCTATGTTTGGCCTGATCTGAAACGGTGCGGGCCATGTGCGAACCTATGTAGTTGTGTCTGCGCTGGTATCTTTCTCGTCCATGGCTGCGAGTGCTTTTTCCAGTCGTTCAGATTTCTGCTGAGGTCCGCTCGCTATGTTCTGAGGGGGCGGGGGCGCATCTGTGCTCACAGTGGCAGATTTCTTCTTCCTGAGGAGCATGATGAATGCAAACACAATACCGACGACGATTGCAGCTACCCCAATGAGAATTGTGCTCAGACTCAAACCGCCTTTCTCTTCAGGGGCGGCGGGTGCTGTTGCTTGTTCTTCTTCCGTTGGCGGGGTTTCTGCTGGTTCCTCCGGGGTCTCTTCTCCCGCCGCTCCTTCCTGCCCGGAGATGAGTGCTTCCTGCTCTTCCAGGAGTTGCTGCAGAACCGGATCCTCTGTGACTGGTGTGCCCAGCTGTTGCGTCGTTGCACCTCCCTCATCTTCCTGGTTCACGACTTTCCCTTTTCGGAACAGGGCACGCTCTGACGAAGATGTTTCGGCAAATGCACCTATTTCTTCGATCTGCCTGAACAGGTCTTCCTGGTTAGAGTCTGCAGAGGATGTTCCTGCGGTTTGCTCGCCTGCAAGAGGATTTCCCATTTGGCCGTCGGCCGGTGCGGCTTCTGAAGAAACGGCAGGCGGTGGCGGGGGGGGAGGAGGCGGGGGAGGTGGAGGTGGAGGTGGGGGAGCGTAACGTGCTCTTCCTGCCGCTACAGACTGCATGAGTCTTGCATCCTTCTGCGCGAGGTACTGGAAGGGATCCGGTATATTCACACGGAATACGAATGCAATTGTATTTTTTTGCAGGTATGTGACGAAGAAAAATCCTGATTCGGGAACGTAGTACATTTGTTCCTGTACATTTGGATCTATGATGAGCTCAGGATCATTCACGTATCCCACTGGTTGCCATGGGCCGAGGAAAGCACACCGTGGATCAAGAATATCCTGCATCATTCCTTCGTAGGTCCACTGGAGATTGTAGATGTCATCAACTGCCACGAGCTTCCCAAATTCAGTCTTCTTGTCCTGGCAGCTGGCGGAAACCCAGTTGAACGGTGGCATAAACTGAGCGGTGGCCGTATGCATTACCTGCAGCCCTGCGATGGCTGAGACCACCAAGAGACCCAGTATTTTTATGGATGGACGAGTAAACATAGCAGTGAGGGGAATTTGTGTTTGTATCGAAGAATTATAGCTCAAATCGCCAAATTTCTCAAGAGGGCCGGCTCAGGGAGCCGGCCCGTACAGGCAAAATAGCGCAAAATTCAGGTGGCGGAGGCCTCTATGCGTCTTTCCCTGATAACATTGACCTTAATGACGCCGGGGTAGGTAAGTTCATCTTCCACCTTTTTGGCAATGTCCTTTGCCATTTTCTCCTGTCCGAGATCGTCGACTTTTGCCGTATCCACATAGATGCGGATCTCACGGCCGGCGGAAATCGCAAAGGCTCGTTCCACACCTGGGAAGCTCTTTGCGAGCTCTTCCAGCTCCTTGAGGCGCTGGATGTAGGCTTCCATGGACTCGCGGCGGGAGCCCGGCCGTGCGCCGGAAATGGCATCTGCTGCAGCAACAATGAACGCTTCGGGTGATTCCATAGGAATATCTTCATGGTGTGCTGCTATACAGTGCACCACTTCCGGCCGTACCTTGAAGCGCTTGCAGATTTCCACGCCGATTTCCACATGTGTACCGGATACCTCGTGGTCGAGGGCTTTTCCGATGTCGTGGAGGAGACATCCTTCTGCAACTATCTGCTCATCTGCCCCAATTTCCTGGGCAAGCATGCGCCCGATGTGTGCCATTTCCACGGAGTGCTTGAGAATATTCTGGCCGTAGCTCGTGCGGAAGCGGAGGCGGCCGATGATCTTGAGGAGATCCTGAGGGTAGTTCTTTATGCCGAGCTCATCCGTCGCACGCTTGCCGAATTCCAGCATCATTTTGCCGACTTCCTGCTTCATTTTGGTCACGACTTCCTCAATGCGTGCCGGTTGGATGCGTCCGTCCTTAATAAGTTTTTCCATGGCGAGTTTGGCCACGTACCGGCGTGCGAGATCGTATCCCGAGATCACGATGGCGCCGGGAGTGTCATCGATGATGATATCTACCCCGGTCATCTTCTCGAATGCGATGATATTGCGCCCCTCCTTCCCGATGATTTTCCCTTTCACATCATCGGAAGGAAGCTGCACGATGGTGGCGGTAGACTCGGTGGCTACCTCGGAGGCATAGCGTTGCATGGCTTCTGCAAGCAGATTTTTTGCCTCATCCTCATACTCCTCCTGCAGGTGCTGCTTCTGGAGCTTGATCTGCGATGCGAAGTACCCGGAAAACTCATGTTCGAGCTCCCCGGAGAGTTGTTTCTTTGCTTCCTCCTCCGAGAGCTTGGCTACCTGCTCGAGCGCTGTGCGGTGCTGCTGGCTTGCTGCTGAGAGCTCCGTTTTCAGCTTACTCACATCATCCTGCTGCGATTGCAGGTTGTTGCGCTGGCGCTCTATGTCGCGCACTTTCTCATCCAGGCTCTTCTCCTTCTCTTCCAGGCGGCCTTCCATTTTTTCCAGTCTGGTCTCCATCTCGCTTGCCTGCAGCTTTGCCTCGCTCAGAATTTCTCTGGCCTGTGCCCTGGCTTCGGCTTCGGCAGTTTTTGCCTGGTTTTTTATCTGTACTATCTGGTTTTCTAGTTTCGAGAGCGCATGTTCTTTCTCATTGATCTCTGCCTGGAGGCTTGCAGAAATCTTCTTGCCCTTCGAGAACCAGAACCAGCCTGTGAGGAGTCCCAGAAACACTCCGGCGAGGAGTGCAAGAAAGACGATGGTGTATTCCATAGGAACATTGGGGTCAGAAGTGAAAAAAGCACCTCTGAGACACCCTCTCGGTTACCTGATCCGGCCGATGTTATTCACTGGAGAAACGGAAGTTCGAGTGAAGAAAATGGTCATTATCAAGTGTTCAGTAACATGTGAGAGAGTACTCAAGTGCAGTACTGTTATCATCGTACACTGTTTTGCCCCCCGGTGCGAGGAGGGGGAAGAGCTTTTCTACAAGCCAAACTCACGAAGGTAAGAGCAAAAGAAGAGTTGACAGAGGTTTGGAATATTTCATCAGAAGATGTTGAAAAAACTCAGGGACCTTCTCGCTCTCATGACGTAAGGAATCGCTGGCTCCTCAGCGCCACTTGCCACCATCCAATCGCATTCTTGCCTGTTGCTGCACCAGCTTCTGCAGCTCGCCCACGGCGAAGTCCTGCGCGAGATCGGATGGCTGGACTCGCACTTCTCCTTCCGTTCCATCGAGTCTTTTGAGGACGAGTGTGTCGGTTCCCTCCAGATGGTCAACGAAGTGGGTATCTGTTGTTTCTCCAGTCATAGTGGGGCGGGGAAAGAAGGGGGGAATTCTCTGCCCCCTCCCGTTCCCTTGTCAAACGATTGGGTTCTTACAGGGGGTAGAACGGGTTTTTTGTGGTGCGGGAGCGGCATCATCACCTCTCAGCGTGGGATTTTTCTCAGGTCTCTGGAGGGGAATAGTGTCTGCTGTTGTACTGGATGGGTGTCCCGGTGCCTCTCTTTTCTCTCCGGTATCTGGTTTTTGCTGCTGCCTGTCATGGCGTCCGCACACGTCGTGATCAGCGAAGTGATGTGGATGGGATCAGATCTCAGTACGGCAGATGAATGGGTGGAGTTGACCTACGTCCAGACAGGATCAGGTGCATTTGACGTACAGACACTCGATGGATGGGTGCTCACTGTTCTGAATAGTAAGGGGGAGGAGAAAACACTCTTCACATTTCCTGCAGGCACAAATATTAGCTCCGGCCAGTATGTGCTCGTTGGTAATTATGATGCGGCGCACTCACGGCTCGCAGTCGAACCGGATTTCACAACTGTGTCTATGACGCTGCCGAATACGAAACTGCTGCTCCGCCTGTACGACGCAAGCGGTGCGATGATCGATGTTGTGGATGATGGTGTGGGAGAACCGTTTGCCGGGGAGAATGCATCGGGATCCGGGTCGAAACGCAGCATGGAACGCCTCGTTCTTTCCGGGCCCGGGGATAAGAAGGAGAATTGGGCTTCTGCAAGCACTTTTCTCGGGTTCGATGACGGTGCATCCCTCTTCGGGACACCGGGATTTCCGAATGGAATAGGATCAACGGAAGACGTCATTGCTCCTGCGGAAGCATCGGATTTTACGGCATTCATTCTCAGCGGCACTCTTATCAGCCAGTGGATACCAAGTGAGTCACTCGATGTCGCACAACAGGAAATTTTTGTCTCTCCTTTCATCGGATCAGGCCGCATTCTCCTCCCTGCATCTGCAACAGGGTGGAGTATATTCGTGAGCAGCGGAGAGACATTTGAACTCCGTCTTGTTTCCATTGATCGTTCCGGCAATATCTCAGGTGGTGTCACAACGATTGCGGAGATCAGAGAGGAGGATCCTCCCGACGATGGTCCGGAAGAGGGGAGTGGCATGTTCATTCATCCCGGTGTGTACATTACAGAGGTACTCGCAAATCCCATGGGAGCGGATGACAACGAGTGGATAGAGATCGGAAATCTCGGGACAGGATCGGTGGACATTGCCGGTTGGGTACTGGATGAAGGAAACTCACTGGATACGTTCATTATTTCCGCGGAGCATGCGGGGAGCGGTGCCTGGGTGCCAGAGACAGGGATCAGTTTTGTTTTCCATCCGGGGGAGCATGTTTCCTTCCGCAAGTCTGTGAGCGGCCTTCCGCTCGGGAATCAGGGGGAACTTCTCAGTCTCATGAGTGGGGGCATTGTCATAGATTCCTGGGCCTATCCCGAGACGGCGGAAGAGGTGAGTTATGGACGCGATCCTGTTGATCCGGCGATCTTCCGTGCATTCTGCCGGCCGACGGAGGGGGTACCGAACACGGCTGAGATGCTCGATCCTTTCATAGCGATCCAGTCCGGGGAAACACAGGGGGTAGGCAAAGTCAGCATGAACCTCAGTGCGGAGGTGCAGACGGGGTCGCTCGCGTCTGCGACATGCAGCTGGATCTACGGTGACGGGTTTGCAAGCGAGAGCTGCAACCCGCCGTCACACAGTTTTGCGCAGCCGGGGAAGTATACAGTGCAGCTTACTGTTCAGACGTTCTGCGGGGATGTGATCGCTCGCGAACTCGCGGTGGAAGTGTTTGCGGTTGCTCCGAAAGCGAAGAAGAAGCAACAGGAGAGTATTCCCGCCACCCAGCCGGAGGAGCTCTGCACTCCGGCGTTTTCTCCGGATGTCATCATCAGCGAGTTCCTCCCAAATCCGTATGGTGAGGAAGAAGAAGGGGAGTGGGTGGAGCTTCAGAATATTGGCAGCGAGACGATATCGCTCTGCGGATGGTTGTTCGATGACGGGGAGGGCGGCAGCAAGCCCTATTCTTTAGGGGAGGAGTCTATCACACCGGGGCAGTATCTCCTGCTTCCGCGCAGTCAGACGAAGGTTGCTCTGAATAACGATGTGGATGCGGTGCGGCTGTTTTCTGGGTCGGGAAATCTTGTTGCTGAGGTGACGTATGTGAAAGGCATGGAGGGGGAGGCTATGGGACTGCGTGGGGACGGACTCTTCGTCTGGACGCCGTATCCCACGCCGGGTGAGCCGAATAGATTCCGAGGTGCGGAGAGGAGGTTCCCGGGAGACAGGGTCATTGTGTCTGCAGCACTTCCGAATCCTGTGGGGAAGGATGAGGAAGGGGAGTGGGTCGAACTCGCAAATGTGAGTGATGAGCCGTTCACTCTGGACGGATGGTTCCTCGATAACAGAGAGGGGGGCAGTGTGCCGTTCATGCTCAGTAGCATCACATTCCTTCCGGATGCAATTCGCCGGTTTCCCATTCAGGAGACCGGACTCAAACTCACGAATACCTCCGATGTCGCACGGCTCCTCGACCCGGATGGCTACGTTGTCTCCATCCTTGGGTGGACTGAAGCAGTGGAGGGACGCATCTACCGTCCGCCGGTTCTTCATGGCGAGCGCGTTCCCGCACGCGTTACAAATGTCGTCGATGGAGACACGGTGGACATCGTCCTCACAGATATCGACCACCTTGACCGCGTTCCAGATGCGCTCCGGAGGCAGTGGCTCGGTATTCAGCCACAGAAAAATCCTTCCATCCGTGTCCGTCTCATCGGCATAGATACACCAGAGACGGTGCATCCGAGTAAACCGGTGGAAGAGTTCGGAACGCAGGCGTCGGAATTCACAAGAGCCCTTCTCCTTGGCAAAAACGTGGAACTGGAATTTGATGCGGAGCTCTATGATAAGTACGAGCGCCTGCTGGCGTATGTCTTTACCGAAGACGACACCATGGTACAGGCGGAGCTGCTGCGCCGCGGACTCGCGTACGCATATCTGCGGTTCCCGTTTGCGCGGCGTGATGAATTCATTGCCTATGAAGTGGAGGCGCGACAGGCACAGCTTGGTCTCTGGAGCAACGGTGCTGCCCGGGAGATTATCGATCTCCTGCAGCAGGGGATTGAGGAAGAAGTGATCATGGAGGAGATTGGCCTTTCACTCTCGGTGGATCCTCCCTCCGGGATAGTGGAGTCCGGCACGCTCGTGACCTTCACAGCATCGTTTGATGCGAATGTGTACTTCTCAATGAACTCCGGAGCATACATGCTGCTCTCCGGATCATTCGTTGTTACGGAGGATATAGTGCTGAAGGCGTACGCGGAGAATGCTCTCGGCACCGGCGCAGTACGATCGGAGATCGTAGAGGCGTGGTACGCGCTCAGGCGTGAGGCATACAGGCAGGAAGTGATCTTCTCCGAGGTCTATCCTTCTCCCGTCTCTTCCGGATCGAAGCTTCAAACAGAAGAATGGGTGGAAATTGCGAACACCACGGACCACGATGTTTCTCTCGCCGGGTGGATCTTCGATGACGCACTGGAAGGCGGCAGTAAACCGCAAGTGCTCACTGTCGATGCGGTTGTTCCTGCCGCCGGCCAACTGGTTCTCACCGGTGCGCAGATAGGAGTGAGCCTGAACAATGATGGGGATGAGGTGTGGCTCTTTTCCCCGGACAGCAGTATTGCCATCGGAGTCCACTATCCGAAGGTGAAGAAGGGGAGCGCGTATGCACTTGTGGCTTCTTCCTGGTGCTTCACCGACACTCCCACTCCTTATGAACAAAATATTTGTTCAGAAATCATCCCGATCAGGAAAGTCAGAAAACAACCGAAAGCGGAGAAGGCAACGAAGAAGACCACATCAAAAAAATCTCAGCCCCGAAGTGGATTCCTTTGGGAGCGCTACCGCAACGTTGTCGCAACCGGAACAGGGGAGAGCGCTCTGTACCCGGCTGTCTGGCAGCAGCTCAAGCCCCTGGAGAAAGATCCGGTTCCGCTGAAGAAAACATCAGGAGATACAGAAGTACTTATCATCGTGCTAATGATCCTGCCGGCGCTTCGGCTGCTCACCATGTAGGTATGGATGAGTACTATGTGTACATACTTCGGTGCAGCGACGGGAGCTACTACACGGGAGTCACGAGTGACCTTGAAACGCGTATAGCACAGCACCATGCAGGGATGTTTCCGGCTTGTTATACATACAAAAGGAGGCCGCTCAAACTTGTTCTCCTCGAGGAATTCCCAAGTCCCTATGATGCGATCGCGCGCGAGAAGCAGGTAAAGAGGTGGAGCAGAAGGAAGAAAGAAGCACTGGTACAGGGGCGCGAAAAAGCTTTGCTCGCGTATGCCAGATGCCAGAATGAAACACACTGCTCTTATTATTCTTTATTACCAATTGCACATACAAAAATACGAATATATCACGTCATGGTGAGCGGAGCCGAACCATGAAGTGATGAGGCCCCTCGGCTCCGCTCGGGATGACGTGCGAAAATAGCTCGGGATGACGTGTTCTCAAGACAGCTCGGGATGACGTGGCAGTGCTTGTCCTGAGCGAATCGAAGGGTATCGAAGGGTGGCGTGTTTCAGCTCAGGGTAATATGTATGTGGGACACGGTGAAAAGGAGTTCAGATCTCCTTTTGATGCTGTTCTTTTATTACGGCTTTTTCTTCAGGCTCTGCCGGATCGCATTCGCCTGCGACTGCTCGTCCTCGCGGACGGCGCCTTCCACTTCGTGCTCTGTCTCTTTCTCCGCGTGATCGCACTCCCGGTGGAAGTCCGCGACGGCTGCACCCACTTCCTGCTCATGCTCGGCGGCAATGCGCTCCGCGTCCGGTGCAATTTTGTGCCACTCCTCGGTGTACTGCGCCTCCGTGTTGGTGATTGCTTCGCTTAAGTTATGGATGTGCCCGTCCAGGCGGCGCACCTCGTTCTCGAAGATGGTGGCGAGTTCCTCCTGCATCTCGGGGGTGAATTCGCCCTTCATAATCCGCTCGATGTAACTCTTCTGCTCTTCCGGAGAAATTGTTTTTGAGCGCAGGATCATTTCTATGAGTTCTTCCGCAAGATTGAGTTCAGTGGTGGCCATAGTAGTGTGGGGTGGAGGGGATTACGCTGCCTGCAGGTAGAGGACGGTGGGATCTCTCCTCATGGGCATTCTGGCGTCGTCGGGGAGCTTGAGCGCATATCCTTTGCTCTTCGTGTAGCGGTCTTTCTGGTGCCAGACTCGCTTGTCCTTCTGGCTCACTGCGGCGTATCCGCCATCCGGCGAGCGGAGAATGAGGAATTCCTTATCGCTTGAGCCGACAGTCTGTCTGCCTGCTGTGGTGAAGAAGTACGCTCTTCCATCCGGTGCCATGATGGCGACGCGCGAACCGATGGGGAGCTTTTCCAGGACTTCGAGACGTTTATCAAGATCGGAGACATTCAGGCTCTTCTCCGCTTCAATGATTTGCGTGGAGTAGTGGAACGCGAGTGCCTGCTGGCGCTCTTCCTCCTGCTTCCTCGCCTCGGGATCCTTCCGGTACTTCCACCATTTTGCGAGGCGTGCGTATGCCCGGCCACGCAAACTGCTCGGTGGGAGCTCCATGGCGAGTTCATCTGCGGCAGCAAGGAACACGTCGCGCTTTGCCTCATCTTTCACACCTTCTTTGATGGCATCTTTCAGAGGTTTCGGATTGCCGCCCACTGCTTCCAGGATGAGCTGGGTGATATTCAGCTTGCTGAAGTACCCTGCGTTTTCCTCTATGAGGAGCTTCCGGAGTTCGTCATCACGCTTTTTGATTTTTTCTACCTGGTCCCGTTCCGGAGTGTTTCGGGCGCGCTCTTCCTCCTCCGCATACAGCTTCTCGAGGCGATCAATCATCTTTTCTATCTGTGCAATTTCGCCTGCATAGACATCATTCTTCCCTCTGTGGAGAGTGGTGACCAGCTGCTCGAAGCGTGCACGCTCTTCCTTGTATACCTCCAGTTGCGCTTTGTACGCGTTGATGTACGTGCGGAGTTGCAAGCACTTCTGTTCCAGGAAGATGAACTCTGATCCGGTTCTCTTCGTACCCTCGGCTATGCGCTGCAGAGCGGTGTTCCGGGATTGCATCATGCTCTCATTCCTTTTGTCCACTGCCTTGCTCGCGATGTTGTCGAAGACGTCCGAGAGGTTCTCTTCCTCCGTCTTCTTTCTCATCACGATGAGATTGGCGATCCTTCCCAGAATGCCGGGCTTCTTCCGCTCTTCGAGGCTTTTCTCCACTGCTTCTATTTGCCTGGATGTCCCTTCACTTATGTGTGTGAGTATTCCTGCGTGTATGCGTTCGTCTCCTGTTTTTCCCGCTTCTTCTTCGAAGGCGGCAATTGCCTGCTCGGCAAGGTTCCCCGGTGTTCTGGGAGTGCGATTCTTCGCTTCGCTTGTTTTCTCTTCCTTTCTCCCGAAATCGGGGATGGTACTTGCTTCCAGTGGCTCGGGGTCATTTGTTGCTGAGCTTTCGCTTCTAGCGGAGAGCAGCCGTTTCTCACGTTCCAACGGGGAGAAGTCTTGTGGGCGCAGCATAGTGTTTCTTTGGATATTTCATGTGTATTTTACCATAAATTCGAATTTATAACAACTATGGATGGAGGCCGTTGGGAAGAGAAGAATTCGATATTATTTTTACAAATAAAGAGAAATGTTGTATAATAATAGTTAGGCAGGTCATTGGAACCATCGCTCGGAAGTTTGGACCACGTTTCACTTGTTTTTCCGCGCAAGCGGAGGAAGGAAAGTCCCATGTCCGCGTTGCTCATCGCTGGTTTGCTGTGTGTCATCCTCTACGGTGTCTTCAAGAACCGGGACATCAAGAGCGACAAGGGTAGCTTTGCAGGGGAAATCCTCTGGATCGCTATCCTCTCGGTCTTGCTCGGTGCTTACGTCGCCATCAACCCTCATGTTCTCCCCGGACTGACCTGGGCGAACGAGAAGTATGGCAAGGCGGAGTACGAAGGCATTAGTGTGGGCACTGGCAAAGTTGTTGGAACGGGCACTTCGGTGTCCGTGAGCGCCAGCGCCGGCGGCTCGTCCGCTCAGGCGCAGGCCACTGTTGTGTCCCTGACCCCCTCGAAGGAGGGGATCAAGCTGATGGATCAGTATTATGGGAAGATCGTCCGGGAGGGACGCAAGCTGAAGAGTTTCGAGAATCTCGGGGGCGCCTGGTACTGGTGCGTGGTGGACCCCTCGGTCAGCCCCACGGCTGGCCAGGACGTCGTAGGGGGTGTGTACGAGGTGACGGATCCGTCCGTCACTTCCGTAACCGTCTTCTGCGCACGGAAGGTCAACGGGGTGTATGAGTTCGGCGACCGCCGGACTTTTCCCCTCAGGTGATCTTCGTCGCATCCGCATCCGCCCGTCGCTCCGTCGTCAGACCTGCCTAGAAGCGAGCAGGTGGCCACCATACCATCTGCTCGTTTTCGTATGCGCGGAAAAGGATTGTACATATAGCATGTCACTCTGAGTGCCGCCGCCTCCGTCCCTCGATACATCCCTCGTCCTCGCTTACGCTCGGACTCGGGACACTCGGGATGACACGGGGCGGCGGTGTGTCGAAGGGTGACAAAAGAGGATTTGGCAGGCACGCGAATACGGGCGGGAGACGCAAGTCTCTCGCCCGTACTCATGCAGCGGAATGCGGTGCTAGGTTGGGGTACCCGGCGGAGCCGGATCTAGTTCATGCGTTGGGGTCGCCTCGGCGTACGTGTCGAGGCGTTCATCGAGTTTGGAACCCCACCCCACGGCGATGCCGAGGTTCTCGATCTTGCCGGTAGTGGCGTTCACCGCGTACACGCGGACGCCACCGAACGTGAGCAGATAGTCGAGCATGTCGTCGAGCAATGCCCTTGCAGGCTGTGCTCTCGTGTTCCGGTAGTACTGCGGACCCCGGAAGATCCGTGCGCGCTCGATCTGGCCGAAGGTGGCCTGGAATTTCCTGGATGAGACAAGCACATCCAGAATCATCCAGACGTACCCGACCAGCAAACCCCAGGAGATCAGCCTCTGGAGGTCGTAGCTGATAAGCAGATTTTGCGCGTTGATCCACTTCCGGAAGTCTGCGAACACACTCAAGTGATGTTCGGCTCCGTACCACATGGTGCCGAAGAATGCCGCGATGAGTCCGAGAAAGATCATCACGGCGGTGGACCTCCCGAAGTCCATCCCGCATGCAATGCATGTGAGGATGAGCGTTCCGGCCCAGAACATCGCGGCGGTGTGGTTCGTGAAGACGTCAGGATTTGCTTTCTGAAGGTCCGGGAGAACCACGCCGACCAGGATAATGGGCCAGAACACGACGAACTCGGGGAATGTCCAGAACGTTGTGTGACGGGGGACTGTCGTAGGCATTTGTTGCCTCCTTTCGGTTGTTTCGCACCTTTTTTCCGCTGCTGAGAAGGATCACAAAAAGGCTCTGCCCTTTTGGATAATTAATATAGTAGTACAAATTATTAATTAGTCAATGTACGGAACAGTACATTGACAAAACACATTATTATACTAAAATAGTAGTTAGCTCCTTCACTTCTTCAGTCGCTACAGATTTGTGTTTCGTGAACCATTTTCAGAGAAAGCTGAGGTACACTATGGCAATCCGGAACCCCTTTTCTGGACTCGTTTGGGACAAGCAGAAGACTTTGATCAGCGTCATCGTGGCGCTGGCCATCGTCTGCATCCTCCTGCTCGTCTTTCGGGGCGGCAACAAGGAACAGGCCGGCACGCCTGTGCCGGATGCGCAGACGCCGCCGTCGGCGACCCAGCCGGCCGTGCAGCCGACGCTCGTCCAGGATCTCGAGACTGTCGCCGGGTACTTCCCCGGCATGCAGGTGAATACGGCTTCCGTGCCGTACACCTGCGTGGTCAAGGTCGACGTGCTGAACGAGGCGTCACGGAAGACGATCGAGACCGGTGCCAAGGAGGAACTCGGTCGGGATGGGGTGAAGGTCAAGGAGGTCAAACTCCAGGAACTCACCATCGTCCTGTCCGAGGCCAAGGACCGGCTCACGGGGTTTATTGCCCGCGTGATCGGAACCTTGGAGGATGATAACCCCCTCGCTGCGACCGACGTGTACGTGGGGGATGGGTCATGGACGGCCCAGCGCTCTGCTGAGTTCGCTCGGCAGTTGCGGCAGAACGTCGAAAGCAACCCCCTCTACAGCCTTCAGGCTGGTGGTGGGGGCCACCGGGTGCGTTTGGAGATCAACATCCCGCACCACCGCCCGGTGGAGAACAACGACTGAATCAACACGCGCTTCTCTGCGGGAGAGCAGCGCATCGAAAGACCCCGGCTTTCACTACGTGTGAAGGAGCCGGCTGGGGTCTTTTTTTATTAGGGAAGCGGATCTGTGCGTCCGCTTCTCCTTCCCTTGTTCTCCATCCACTTGAAGTAGAGCTGGTGGATTTGCTCTGCACTCAGGGTACTCAAGCGGGTGGCAGGCGAGCTGGCAATGAGGCTTGGCTGCACGTTGCTGGAGTTTAAGTTCAGTCCGTACTCAATGTGCCCAGGTGTTGTTGTGCTCTCACGGAATTCAATGCGGTGTGGTTCCCCGAATGCATCCTGTCCGCTTTTCAGTTTTTCAAGAAGTGAGGGAATGTCGGTGACCTCGGGGGCAGGCGTGAGCGCAGGTTCGCCGGGAATGGGGGTGGTACCCCCGGGCACTTCCGTAGTCTCTCCGGGTACTGGCGTCACTGTTCCGGGTGCTGGGGTGACCACATCTGGGACTGGTGTCGTTGCGGGCGGCGCAGGTGTCACAGTCTCTGGCACCGGCGTCACTGTTCCGGGTGCTGGGGTGACCACATCTGGGACTGGTGTCGTTGCGGGCGGCGCAGGTGTCACAGTCTCTGGCACCGGCGTCACGGTTCCCGCAGGGGGTGTCACTTCCTCTGGCACCGGAGTCACTGCACCGGGCGTCGGTGTGACTATGTCAGGTATCGGTGTCACAGCTCCGGGTGTTGGCGTGACCATGTCAGGTACCGGTGTCACAGCTCCGGGTGTTGGCGTGACCATGTCAGGTACCGGTGTCACAGCTCCGGGTGTTGGCGTGACCACATCTGGGACCGGTGTCACAGGCCCCGGTGTCACGATATCTGGCGCAGGTGTTACTGCTCCCGGCGCAGGTGTCACAGTCTCTGGCACCGGCGTCACGGTTCCCGCAGGGGGTGTCACTTCCTCTGGCACCGGAGTCACTGCACCGGGCGTCGGTGTGACTATGTCAGGTATCGGTGTCACAGCTCCGGGTGTTGGCGTAACCACATCTGGAACCGGCGTCGTGGCACTCGGAGGAATCGTGGTTGCCTCAGGGACTGGCGTCGTGGCACTCGGAGGAATCGTGGTTGCCTCAGGGACTGGCGTCGTTGCACTCGGAGGAATCGTGGTTGCCTCAGGGACTGGCGTCGTTGCACTCGGAGGTGTCGTGGTTGCTTCTGGAACCGGTGTCGTTGTCCCCGGAGGTGTCGTGGTTGCTTCTGGAACCGGTGTCGTTGTCCCCGGAGGTGTCGTGGTTGCTTCTGGAACCGGTGTCGTTGCACTCGGAGGTGTCGTGGTTGCTTCTGGAACCGGTGTCGTGGCTGCCGGTATTGGAGTGATAGAATCCGGCACCGGATTTTTGAGGTGGCTGCTGAGAAGCTTGTGGTCCTTCCCCCGTAGCTTCATGAGTTGGATCATGAGTTTAGCAAGTTCATAACCATGTCCCGGGTTCCCTGGCTTCGGTGGCTGGAGCCAGATTTTTTCTTTCGCAAGCTCTTCAACATGCTCTTCAATTTTCTTCTGTATTGCATCCAGCCTCTCTTCCAGCACTCTCTTCCTGTCCGGGTCCGTTTCGTTCTCCCAGAGGATGAACCACGCCCTTGCGATCTTCGTGAGGTTTGTGAGTCCCTCTTTATATGTCTCGCTTCGCAGCGCGGGTATGCCCTCCGGCAGATTCTCGAATTTGATTGCATTATCCAGTATGTCTGCCATTTCGAACGCACCCTCTTCTCCCGCGCCTCGGTTGCGCTGATTGGTCCCAATATAATTAATGGTGAAGGCGAAGAGCTGGTCGAACTCCCTGAGCAGATTATTTTCTTCATTCGGTGTGATGATGCGTTCTTTGGGATCTGTAATGAGCGTGTGGATTCCGCTTGCACGGTGCTCGGTGAGCATGGCGAGCACGATGGCGTTCGCCATGCGCTGTGCGAGGTACTGCTCCATGTTGGCGATGCGCTTGTCTTTGTCCGGGAGGCCGAAGATCTGCTTCAGGAACGCTTCGCTCTGGTCGCCGAGCGCACCGTCGATTTTCGCGCGCAGGGAAGGATTGAGCTTATCGCTTGTGCGCAGCAGGCTGAAGAAGCGCTGGTACGTGCCTATGCGTTCGCGCAGGGCGGTGAATCCCGTTTCGTTGTTACTGCGCACTTTGCCTGCGAGCCGCTGTGCGAGGATCGCATCCACGTTGCCGAGCGTCTCTATTTCGCCAAAGTTGCTCGAGAGGCTCGTGGCCCGCTGGAAGAAGCTGAGGATTGAACCGAGAATGGTTTTGCTGTCTTTGCCCTGCGTCAGGCGGTCTATCTTGTCGCCGTTCAGAGGGAGCTGCTCCGCATCCAGCGTGCTGACGAGAATGGCATACTTCAGCCGTTCTGCTGCAGTGAGCAGTTCATGCAGTGGGAGGCTCTTATTCTCCCGGATCGTCCGGAATTTCACTTTAAGAACGTCTGAGGCGCTTTCGTCTATGAGGCCGAGGGTTTGCATGTTTCCGATGCTTTCCAGTATCTCAAGGTCGAGGAGACCATCTTCTTTCGTTATCTCCTCACGGGAGGTGAGGGAGAGTTCGTATTCGCCGAGGCTGCTCAGGAGAGTGCGTTCCTTTTTCCTGTTTTCCGTGTCCAAAGGTTTGTCATCGATGCTGTCTGCGTTGTCGAAGCGCGGTTCCGCTGCTTCGGGTTTCTTACTCTCGAATTCCTGGATGATTTCGAGGAAGCTCCGGTTACCGTACTTGCGCCTGGCGCTGTCGCGGCCGAGCATCACCAGGTTCATGTACTCGTTGAAGCTGGTCATGCCGCCCGGGATATTCCGGAAGTCCTGGGGAGTGCGCACCACAATGTTTTTGTCCATTGCCGCTTCTTTCGCATTCTCGAGCCTCTGCGCGACGTCCGGGCGCTCCTTGGCTCCAAGCAGGTACATCACGTGCGCCATGGCTCCGCTCACCTCCTCGTTGTTCTCCTGTATGCCCTTCAGGGCCAGGCTGCGGTCGATCCCGTAACGGCGCGATACTTCAGAGATCTCCCGGTTAAGGTTGGTGCCCTCGCTGGCATTCAGCGACATGGCACCTGTGCGGGGGACTATGCTCAGGCCGGTGGCTATGGAGTCCATCCGCACCTGTGCGAGTGCCGCGAACGACTGGGCGATGGGGTAGATGGAAAGGTTCTGCTCCTTCAGGAAGTCCTGCATCACGCTCAGTGCCTGTATGTCGGATTGCGGTGCGAGGATGCCGACCTTTTCCAGGCCTGCCCGGATGGGCTTGCCGGCGAAGCCGACGAAATCCTGTGTGAATTTACCCATCGTGTTGAGCGGCTGCTTGTCTCCTACGATGAGGCGGCGGTAAAGGTACACGCCGCCGATCGTGATGGGAATGCCACGGACAAGCCAGCTCTCGGATTTGAGCATCTTGTAGGTCACGAAACTGGCGAGTGCGACGGCAAAAAACTTTTCCTTCCCGCTCATATTGTGGAAGTTGTCCACGAACGTGCGGTTCCGCTGCCGGATCTGCTCCTGCACCTCGCGCTTGTTGAGTTTGTTCATTTCTTCCGCAGACTGGTGGGATTGGGCTTTCTCTTCCTCCTCCTGTGCGCGAGCCATGGGTGCCAGGCGTTCCCGGAGATCGCGGTTGGTGAGAACACCGAGGCGCAGTGCCGCTTTGAACCGTGAAGGTGGGAGGCGGTCCACCAGGAGATCTGCGTTCTCAATGATGTTTCTGTCTGCGTTATTGCCGAGGCTCTTCACTGCCTGCTTGTAGTCTTCCATTGCCACAGCAAGGTTATCCTCACGCTCTCTGTAGCGCCGGATGAGCACGGAGCGGGCGATGTTGCTTGCATTGTCGTAGATGTCCCTGCTGTCCTCGCGGACTTCCTTTCCAATGAGCATCTTCTGCACGGTGAGCATGATGTCCATCTGGCGTTCCGTGATGTTGATGGGTTCCCCTCTCGTCGCATCCAGGTACTGGTCGAACGTGTGATTGGGATCGGAGAATGTCTGGAATGCGGGATCTTCGAAAATGTGTCCGTATTCTTCCCGGATGTCATCCGGAATGAGTTCGCGCATGAACCGCACGAACTCCTGCTTCCGCAGCTCCGGCTCCATATCCAGGAGCACCTGGCGCGGGCCGAATTCCTGCTGCGGATTCAGGCGGTAGCGCTGTGCGGTGAAGATGTCCGGGAGGTTGAAAGCTTCTATCCACGTCTTTTCGCTGCGCATGTTCGCCATAGTTTGTGCATTGGTGCCGATGGCATCGCGGAAGCGGTGCACCATGTCATCCAGAAAATCTTTCATCCCGCGTCCGATCATGCCGCCGAACCGCTCAAGGTCTCCCGGCTGCTCCGCGGCGGTCACGCGGCAGAGCCTGCGTTCGCGCTCAGAGGGGGAGTGGCCGGAATGGGAGCGGTTTGTGTGCATTATTCACCATCTGTGGCAAGTTTGGCGCCGCCGCCCGATTTCTTCCGCTTGGAGAGGTGGTATCCGTAGATGGCACCGATGGCAGTGGCAATAGGCACTGCCCAGGGGCCGAGTACGCTCGCACCTGCGCCGCCGGCCAGCGCGTACCCGAGTGCGGAAGTGCCGATCCCTGCTGCTGCGCCACCGCCAATGCCGCCGACTGCGAGGTGTTTGAAATTCCGGAATGGCCAGCTCGCTATGTCCTTGAGACCGCCGAGTTTCTTGCCAATGCCCGCAACGAATCCTGCAGCACGGCCCGTGAGGAAGCCAAGCGGTTCCGGAATGATACGGAACGGCAGTCGCACCGCACCGGTGACGAGCTTCATACCCTCGCGGATGGGGTACCAGGTACGCGCCAGAATGTTCTGGGTATTCTCCATCTGTTGGATGCGTTCGAGAGTGTCCTTGGCATTCGGACTGTGCGGATTGCTGAGGTAGAAGTTCTTCAGTGTATGGATGCGGTACTTGCCGAGCATCCACAGGCCGAGCACCGGAGTGGCGAGTCCTATGACCCAGGGATTTGCGAGGAACGAGAGCTGCGAGGGTGCCCCCGCCTGTGTGAGCAGGCTGGAAATGCCGTTGGATGCGGCATTCAGGCCTCCTCCAATGAGCGAGGCGAACTTTCCGAGCACCGGGATGTTTGCGAGCTTTGCGGCGTTCATGCCAGCAGCCACACTCCCGCCGACGACGCCGGAAGTGACAATGGCATTCACTGCTGCGCTCTGCGGTCTCTTACTCAGTTCCAGCCCGTGAGCGGAGGGTGTCTCTCCCCGGCCGGTCTCCGCTGCCGGTGTGGCGGAAGTGGCGGCAGGCTGCCGTGTGGGATCATTTCTCTGTGTGTCCTGTGCCTCCTCTCTCGGTGTGTTCCTGGTTTCAGTGCCCCGCTCGTTTCTGCCTTCGGTTCCTGCAGTTGTCATTCGGTCTCTCGTGCGGTTAGGTGAGGGATGGGTTGCATCCTGAAAGCCCTGTTCCCCTCTGGCCTGTGCAGCAGCTCCCATTGCCTGTTGGTTGATGTCCTCTCTTCTGCGGTGCAGGTTCTGTGCAACGGCATCCTGTGCCGCATTTGCCCCCGTCTCTGGTTGTTGTTCCTGGTCTTCCCCTGGCCGTCCGTTTACGAACACGAGCCGTCTCTCCCGGGGAGAAACGTCTGCCTCGTTGTGGCAGTGCCCAAGTTCCGTGAACGGATTGTGTGTATCCATGAGAAGAACGCTCTTTATGTGAGTGTAAAAATTCCCTTCATTATAGAGCAAAAACGGTATTTTGCCAAGTGACAAATGTCTGTAGGGAAAAGCATCCCTGTCAGCTGTCATCCCGAGCTGTCTTCCTGAGCGAAGCCGAAGGACGAGGGGTGTTTCTGTCCATTTGAGTCAGAAACACACGCACGCAAAAATGCGCAGAGGGGGAGCAGTGCGCATCTTGATTCGGGTTAGAGGAAAGGTCACTTTGAAAGCGACGAAGACGGGTTTGGGGCCCTGCGAAGGGCCCCGGAGGACCCTTACGGGTCCATGAAGACCGTCGTTCCATCGCTCCAGGTAGTGGTGAACGTCATGCGGCCTTGGGCATCGCGCCCAAAGACACCCTGTAGCTGCGCCGGCGAGTGTTTCATCGCCGGGCCGGAGATGCGTTGCCACCGTCGACCTTGCTGGTCGACGAAGTAGGTTCCGCACCGCCAGCATCGGGCGCTGAGAGTGTCCATCTGCTGCTGCTGGCACGGAGGCCGGCTGCAGCCGCCACAGTTCACGTTCACAATCTGAGTCACGGAGGCCTCCTGCCTCTGGCTCTGCTCACGCCTCGCGGCGATGAGCTCGGCCAGCAGAGCACGGTTCTCAGCGAAGGCGGCCATGGCAGCCACCTCGCTGACCGGATGCACATCCACCGACATGCGCGATTGGTACAAGTAGTTGTTGGCCATGATCACGGCCGGGGACTGGGCCCCATCCGTGTAGGCGCGGTACTGTACGTCGCGGTCGCGGAAGTGCTGGTCGTACGATCTTGAATCGGTCGCAGTCAGCGTGTGCTGGCTGCTGTCCCGATACCGCAGGTCGTACTGTCGGCTGTCGGTTGTTGTCGTTGTCCGTGTCCGTTGACTGTCGGTTGGTCTGCCTGCCGCGCGTCGCAGGGTACTCGGGGAGTACGCCTGCTCTTCGACAGGCACAAACTTGTCGTACTGTGCAGCCACGACCGAACGGGCGGTTTCCGGGATTTCGCTCAGCAGCACGGGTCGAAACGTGCTATCGCCGCTGGGGCGACGCAGAATCTCACCGTCTTGCCGGATGCGGTACCAGACTCCGCAGATCGTCGTCGCCGCTGACGTGCACTGCACGCCATCCGGCGACACACCGTTCTGCCAGCCGACCGCGGACGCGTTGCCCGCGAGACACACGAACACAACGAGAGAGAGCGCGAGGCTTCTCATGATTGGATCTCCTTCCTTCGAGACTGAATCGAGTAGTCACTTACTCACCCCTCTACGACATCCCCCTTCCAAATCACGTGCTCCCCAGCCGCGATCTCTAAGAGGGAAATGTTGGTGAGGAGTCGTCAGATACCTGCCGAAGTTCCCGAGAGCAGAGCCCCCGGGCAGCAGGTACCCCTTCGAAAAGGGGATGCGTAGAGTGGTTTTTTTGCGGGGAATTTCCCGCAAAAACGGTGCTGTTAAGGACCGCGGTTCTATCGTATATTATATAATTATTTAAAGATTTAGTCAATTACTTGGGACGTGATTTCGGACGGAGGGGGAGGGTCTAAAATGGTGACTATCCCTTGAGGGATATACGCAAATAGCGGTGTCACCCTGAGCCTGACGAAGGGCGACACCGCGTGATGGTTCGACAGGCTCACCATGACACGCGGTGTTTACTAGCTGTGAGGGGATAGTCACCTCCAGAATGGTACTTGCAAATCTATATAAAATGTTGTACTATGTGTGAGTCACCAGGTGAAAAGGGTGCAAAACCAAATAAATATCTATTCAGTCAACATGCCGAAAGAAGCTACAACTGGCGCAAAAACCGAAAGCCGCAAAATGGCCGAGCAGATCTATGACATGATCATGGGTGCCATAGAGCAGGACCTCCTGCTTGGGAACATCCCCGGCCTGGACGCGAAGTACGCTCATGAGAATAGCGAAGAGCACAAGGCGCGCATGAAGAGGTACAAGGAGGCGTACAAGAAGTTCGACGCAGAGCTTGCGGGGTTCATGGGCAGGATTAAGAACGAGACGCGCATGAGCAAGCGCTCGTCTCTGCGCAAGAAGGAGCAGAAAGCCCGCAGGGCAGAGGAGCAGGAACTGGAGAATCTCGAAGCAGCTTTCCAATAATTTTTCTTTTTTTCTCTCGCAATACCTACTCCTCATTCCTTTCCCCCTCATTCTATGGAGCATGTACGTACATTCTTATTCCCGGAGGCATTCTCGAATAAAGAGAATCGTTTCCTCTTCGGTACAGGAGCAGAAACGCCTGAAATTCCTGAAGATGATCAAGAGATTGATCCCGGCACGCGGACTGGTGAAGCTGTCCAGTCAGTGGATGATCTCTACAGTAATCTCACGCCGGAGCAGAAGCGGGAATTGTATGAGAGGCTCAGAACAGAGTTTGAGACTGAGGAAGAGGAGCCGCCCGTGAATGAACCTGCAACAGCGGCAGAGAACGGTGCAGAACCGCTTGCAGATGAATCTGCGGAGGGGCAGACCGACGTGCTCACGGATGATCTGAGGCAAGCACTCGATGACGTAGGAGGGCAGGCAGCGCAAGATCTCAGAAATGCGCTGGAGATGGGTAATGCCGAGGATGCAGAAACCGCTCGTGCAACGTTGGAAACGGCATTGCAGAACGCGCTTGATATTGGATTGGCTACCACTGTAGAGCAGGTTGCTGCCTGGGTGAAGGAGCAATTCCCGACGTTCGAAAGTGTTGCGTTCGATGAAGGCACACTCACGATTCCTGGAGTTCCCGCTGGGGATGCTGCTGCGGGTGAGGGTCAGAAACCGGCTGAGAAGCCGGCTGCTGCTCCTGCTCCCATGCCAGCTCCTGAGAAGCCGAAGGCAGAAGGAGCGGGTGCTGGGAAGAAGGGTGCAGAGAAAGCTCCCGAACTCACAGAAGCGCAGAAGAAGGCGGTGGAGTATGTGGAAGCACAGATGCCGCTACTGGAAAGCACTGCGAAGAGGAATATGCAGGACTTCCAGGGGGCTCTCGATCAGCTCAAAGAGCAAATCAAGGCTCTCCCAAAGGAGAAGGCCGATGAGATCAGGGGGAAGCTGAACAGGGCTCTCGGAGAGAACACTCCTCCGCGGGAAATTAAGGTGGAGCAGGATGGAACGTGGAAGGTGGTGGAGAAGGCGAAAGAAGGCGGTGCCAAGGGTGTTCCTGCTGCGGAGACCAAGGACAAGGAGAAGACGCTCATCGAAGAGATCAAGGCAATGTTTGCGGAGCTTATCAGGTATCTGAATAAGATTCTCAAGGGGCAGGAAACTCTCATCACGAGAGCCGGCAAGGACCGTCAGGCAGCCGGTGAGAAAAAGCCACTGCCAACAGATGTGGGAACTGCAAGAGAAGAAGCAGCAGCGAAGAGGAGAGCAGAACGCAGGCAGGCTCGCCTGACAGCGGGACAGAAGAAGAAAGAGGATGCAGCTGAGGCTGCGGTCGGTGCTGAGCGCGTGAAACTGGAACAGGCCCAGCGGCAAGCTGCGGCAGCGGGGACCGAGAACGACCCGAAGGTGAAGGCAAAAATTGAATCCTTGCAGGCGCGTGCGGAGGAAGCTGAAAGGCGTCTTACAGAAGAGCGGACCCGCACGACACAATTGCAGACCGAGAACGAGTTCTTGATGCAGTATGCGGAGGATGCCGATAACTACGCGGCATTCCTGGAAAACTTTACATTCACCACTACCCAGGAACTTCAGCGTCAACTTGATGCGAGGGGTATCCGGGGTCAGGTGCAGCAGACAGAGGACGCTTCGCATGTTGCAGTGACTGGTGTGCAGCAGGTAGATGCCCGGAGAATTGTCCAAGCTTGCCAGGCGCAGGAAGGGAGAAAAGTAGCTGTACAGCAAGTGCCTGAGGGCAACGGAAATGTGACTCTGAACTTCAACTTCGGGCTTGCTCTTGGAAGCCGCCTCATCCAGCAGATAGGCGGCACGGGCAACCAGGCACAGCAGGTAGAGGCGAGGATCCCGGTGCCTGAACCAGAGGTGGAAGAAACTCCTGGAGAGGTTCCTGATGAGGAAGTACCTGAAGAAGAGAAACCAGCGGTGAAACCTCAACCAGAAGTGGTGCCGACACCTGAGCCGGAAGAGGAGAAAGTTACCGATGAAGGTGTAACTGGTGAGGAAACTGGTGCGGAGGAATTCGATCCATTCGCGCGGTAAACCACAGAACCCGGATCATGCCAGAGGAACCTTGGGTCCCCACAGTGGTCCGGGTTCCTCTTCCATACACACTGCAATCTCGTCCCAATGTCGACTCCCGAGAACAGCACCGGCCGTGAGAGAGTACCGGTGAGCGCGGACTTGAGTCCGCGGGCGGAGTCTGAACGCGAGGTACGCCGTGTAGAAGATGAGATACAATCAACGGGTGTGGATCGTGTGCGGGAGGGCATGGGACAGGTGGAGTGGCAGGGGGGTGCGAAGAACGGGAAGCAGTACCAGTCTGCGCAGGTGGAAGGGAATTGGTACAGGGTGTACGAAGACGGCCAAATCTTACGTTCTGAGGGGGGAAAGTATGTGAGGGTTCCTGCGGCAGAGCGCGGCTCGCTTCCGGGAGCAGTGCAGCAGAAGATTGAGAGCATGGGTCCCCGCTGGCAGCCGGGAGAGCGCGACGGGGTGCGGTACCTTGCGGCAAGGGTGGATGGCCGTATGCATCGTCTCTACGAGGATGGTCGTGTGTTCCGGCAGGAGGGGCGCACGCTCAAGTTAGTCTCAGCTGAGCAGGTGAATACATTGCCTGCTGCAGTGAGGCAGAAAATTGAGTTTCTGGAGTCGCGCTGGCAGAAGGGGGAGGAGAACGGCGTGCGTTACGTGCAGATCAATCTCCCCGGAGGACAGACGTACCGCATCAATGAGAGGGGGCAGGTACTCCTCCGCGAACAGAGCGGAGCATTTGGCTATGTGTCTGCGGATGTGCATTTGCCTGCAGTAGTGCAGGGGAAACTGAGCGGCATTGAGCAGTATGCGCAGAGGAAGCGTGCCGAACGCCTCAGTGGTTTGGAAGGCGAAGATCTCAACCGCGAGCTGGATCTGGAGGCAGCAGGGAAAACGCTCAATGAATTGCGCAGTGTTCGCGTGGAGTTCGCCGGGAGAGCTGAGCAGATCGCTGGGTGGCCGGCGACTGGGCAGGAATTCTTTTGTCTGCTCTCACGCCTGAGTGTCCGGCCGGATAGGTACGATGAGTATGTGCAGAATGTCCGTCGCAGTGCGGACAACATGGGCAGGGTTCTTGGAGAACAGTACGGGCCCCGGTGGCAGGGTGCGATGGTGTGGAACAGTATGCTCGGGAGGCTGGAGAGTGAAGCGGCAACCGGTTCGCCGTTCGCGGGGGAGCGGGTCGTGGCACTCGCGACCGGAGCACTCCGGCAGGCGGCGGGCCACGAGCGGCGCGATGCGAGAACCGGTCATGAGCGCTTCTGGACATTCGCGGATGCGGCAAACCAGCAGGCAGTGCAGGTGCTGCGCAGAGAAGATGTTCCGGAAGCTGCACGGTACGGTGTCTACGAGTACGCGAATGCGGGGGGAGTGACCACGGACTACCACGCTGTGGATGGAGGCGTCCGTTTCAGGAAATCCCCGGGAGCCGTGCAGACGTTTGATGATGGCGGCAGTACGCGGCCTTCCACTGTGACTGTGCTTGGGAGTGGTGCAGAGATACGGTGCACAGAGACTGCAGATCCCCGTTCACGCATTGTCACGCAGCAGCTCGGCAGGGGCAGCTATGTGCTCGACAGACTCGGCGGCGCTCCCGTGGGGAACTTCAGGGATTTCCGTGCAAAGGTTGAGGCAGGGCAGATCCGTGTGAATCCCGGCAAAGACATTCGTGAGGAGTACGCGGACTACATTACGAGGAATCTTCGTTCTCCGCAGGCGATAGCCAATTTTGTATCGCGTTTTGCTGCACTTGGTTCTTCCATTCAGAGGAGTGATGCTGTTGTGGACTGGCAGAGTGACTTCGGGGGAGCAGATGAGCAGCATCCGCTCGTCACGCTCGAGAGGGGGGAGGGAGACTGCGAAGATTTTGCGCTGCTCTTCCAGTATCTCCTGAAGAAAGCCGGTACGAATTCCATGGCAGTGCGGCTCGCGAGCAATCATTTCGGCAGTGTGCATTTTGAGGAGCGGTATGTGGAGAGGAATGGCCGCATGGAGAAGCGATATGATTTCGTACTGCTCGATAACGTCAGTGGATACATCAATTCGAAGGAGCGGATACCGGACGGGTTCGCGACTCCCGAGGAAGCGCTGCGGAGGGTTTCCCATGCAGACATGAGTTCCTTTGCAGAAAAGTACCGTGCGATGTACGGGCATTTGGAGAGCAGGGATCCTTCTTCTCTCATAGACGCAGAACGCCCGAAGGTACAGTATCTGCGTGAAATGCGTGAAACACAGCGCAACGGTGGCGGAGTGGAAGTTCTTCATCCTCCTGCAAGGGTATTGGCAATCGGGGATCCCAGCAGGGCGCAGGGGCGCTCAGGGTATCTCGCATACCGTTCAGATTTCTCGCCGTATGTACAGAGGGATAACGATGCCCGCCAGCGCGAGAGGCGCAGTGTTGCCTCAGCACGTGCTTCCCGGGTGGAAGCGCGTCCTCTTGAACAGTCCCCCTCAGCAACGCCGCGCGTACAGGAGAGGGCATTGGATACTCCGCGCATTCAAAGTGAGCTCGCGAAGATGCAGGAGGTGCAGCAGTACGCAAGGAATCAGTGGGTCACTCTGAGAAACGGTGCACCAGGGTACCAGTATTTCATGGATACACAGGGGCACTTGTTCGCATCGAGGGAACCCAGCAACCCCGTGGCCGGCTTCCAGTACTTAAACGTGCAGAACAACTACACGTGGGAGCAGAGCAATTACAGCTAGTTATGAGGCTTATAGCTTCGTTAGCTGCATTAGCTTCATTAGGTTGTGTTCACATATCCGTTTTTTGCACATACAAGCAATGTCACCCTGAGCTCGTCGAAGGGCGACATTGCTTGTCTATGGTTCGACGGGCTCACCATGACACGCTTTTATTCATTATGAATACAGGTGAATATATGAATATGTGAGCACCACCTAGGGATTTAGGTTTTGGATTTGATGCTTTGATATTTTCCTCATGAAGCTAATGCAGCTATAAGGCTATCTTCCTTGGCATTCTCCTGGCACCCTGTTTTCTTCTCCTGTACGCTGCCTCTGATCTCAATGGCGTCCCTCACCCTACAAGACGGAACTGTATTCGAAGGAGAGTCCTTCGGTGCGGCAGTTGATTCAGACGGGGAGGTTGTTTTCAATACGGGGATGGCCGGGTACACAGAGAGCCTCACGGATCCCAGTTACCGGGGGCAGATCCTCGTGTTCACCTATCCGCTTATCGGGAACTACGGGGTGCCGAGCGCGGAGCGCAACGAGTGGGGTTTTGCGAAGAATTTCGAGAGCGAGAGCATTCATGTGCGGGGTGTGGTTGTTGCCCAGGTGAGTGAGGCATACAGCCATCAGGCTGCGGTGAGCTCGCTTGGGAACTGGCTGGAGCACCACAAGATCCCGGGGATCACCGGAGTGGATACGAGGGCTCTCACCAAAAAACTGCGTGAGCATGGGGTGATGCTTGGCAGAATCGCCCAAAGCGATTCTGCAGCGGTTAGCGGTAAGCGATTAGCAGTTAGCATCGAGGATCCGAACGCGCAGAATCTTGTAGCAGAAGTGAGCTGTAAAGAGGTGAAAACATACGAACCTGCAGGCGCAGATGAGGATACGCCGACTGTTGCTGCATTCGACTGTGGCATGAAGAACAACATTTTCCGGAGCTTCCTCAAGAGGGGAGTGCGCGTGCACCGCCTGCCGTGGAATTTCGATCTCGCTGCGAGTGATCTTCCGTACGATGCAGTTTTTGTAAGCAATGGTCCGGGAGATCCCAAACAGTGCAAGGCAACCATCGAGCAGATGCGGAAAGCAATCGGGAAGGGCATCACAACGTTCGGCATCTGCCTGGGCAACCAGCTCCTTGCACTCGCCATCGGCGGCGATACCTACAAGCTCAAGTACGGGCATCGCGGAGTGAACCAGCCGTGTCTGGAAGAGGGGACACAGAGGTGCATTATCACCTCGCAGAATCACGGGTTTGCCGTGGCAGAGAAGCTTCCCAAGGGGTGGAAGCCGTGGTTCCGCAACGCAAACGACCAGACCATCGAGGGCATTCGCTATGAGTCAGGGAAGTTCTTCGCCGTGCAGTTCCATCCCGAAGCAACTCCCGGGCCGGAAGATGCGAACTATTTGTTTGATGAGTTTGTGACCATGATGAGGAAGTAGAGGAATCAGAAGAAACAGAGGAAACAGAAGAGTGTTCTACAGGGAGATAGAACGGGGTGTTGCGGGTGTGTGAGCTGAATTCTATGTGTCATACAGACAGAGATGATATGCTGCTCCCCAGAGCAATACGCATCGTGTTATTTTGGGACAATGAATATACGTCCCTATCAACAACTCATTGCATGGAAAGAGGCGCATACTCTCTGTCTCCGGATTTACTCAATAACAAGGCATTTCCCCTCACACGAGCTCTTTCAGCTGGTTTCCCAGATGCGTAGGTCCGCCTACGGCGTTCCCATGAATATTGCCGAAGGCAATAGCAAGAGATCAGCCAAAGAGAAGGCACACTTTTTTGCATGCGCCATTGCTTCGTTGGAAGAGCTTCATTACCAGTGTGTACTTGGAAAAGATTTGCGCTATCTTTCGGACAGAGAATTTTCGGAAGTGGATGATCTCATTATGAGAGTGAGCTATCTCATCACAAAGCTGAGGTCATCCATCCTCTAATTCCTCTGTTTCTTCTGTTTCCTCTGACTCTTCAAATAAATCCCTCCACATGCAGACTCTCCTTTGGTATCCCCCACGTTCTGGTGCAGAGGTCCTTCAGTTCATCCGTCATCGCGGGGCTCCCGCAGACGTAGATATGCTTCTTTGTGAGATCTTTTATGATTTGCAGAGCGATATCCTGCACGTGGCCTTTGTGTCCTTTCCATGCGCCGGTGGGTTTGCTGAGGACTGGGTGGAAGGAGAAAGAGGAGTGCTCTGAAGCAAGTTTTTCGAATTCTTCCATCCAGAAGAGATCTTCGGCAAAACGGTTGCCAAACACGAGGTCCATGGGGCGTGTGTTTCCAGAATGCAGAGCTTCCAAAACATGTGAGCGGAAGGGCGCGACTCCCGTGCTGGTACAGAGGAAGAGAAATTCACTCTTCTCTTCATCATCAAGGAGGAAGCGTCCGAAGGGTCCCTGCATGCGCACGGTGTCACCCTCGGAGAGAGATTCCTCCACCCATCTGCTCGCTCTGCCGCCTGCAATGTGTTTCACAATGAAGAGGAGGTCTTCTTCGTGCGGAGCCGATGCTATGGAATATGCGCGGGTCTGGATGTCTTCGGGGTTCTCCACAAGGGGAACATCGAACAGAACGAATTGCCCTGCTTTGTACGAGAAGTCAGTGGGTTTCCTGAAACGCATCTCGTACACATCCTGTGCTATGAGCGCATTTTTCGTGCAAGTGATGTGGAATGCGGGCGTGGACATACGGGGCAGAGGATAGTGTGAAGACACACGATTACAAGGACAAAACATTTCTGGGTGTTGTTTGTTCTTTTCCTCGTTGGCTCGTTTCAAACGAGTAACGAGTGAACGAGCAAATGAGCTAACGATATTGCGCGTTCATAAGAGGCACAATCACGAAGAGGGGAGAATCAGTTCCCCCGTGTGGATTTTCTGGAGCACGCGGGGGTACCACTCTTTCTCCAGTGCCTGCACACGGCCCTGCAATGTTTCCGGCGTGTCATCCGGAAGAACTGAACAAGTTTTTTGTTCAAGGATTGGGCCTGTGTCTACGCCTTCGTCCATCAGATGGATGGAGATGCCGGACTCAGAATCTCCGGCTGCAAGGACTGCTTCATGCACATGTGTGCCGTACATGCCTCTGCCTCCGTAGTATGGGAGCAGAGCAGGGTGGATATTGATGATGCGGTTGCGCCACTGCTGTATGAACCACGGACTGAAGATGAACATCCATCCCAGGGCGGCGATCACCTTCGGCTCGTCCCGGTCTCTGCCAAAGAGCTCGAGGATGCTCTCATGCAGGCGCCGGTCGTATGCTTCGCGGCTCTCTCCCTTCTGTTTCCCGACGATGGAAACAGGCACGTTCGCTGCTTTTGCTTTTTGTATGCACAGACGGTCCGGGCTATCGGTCACGAGTCCTTTGCATGCTGCCTGCAGACTGCCGTCGGCAATACGGTCGAGCACCGCCTGGAAGGTGGTGCCGCGGGAGGAGGAGAGGACTACGAATTGCATGGGGAAGAGTAATAGGGATGAGAATATTAGGAACGGGAATGCTCGAATGTAGCTTCTTTGCAGTTTGACCTCTCAGGTGATTTGAGAATCTTTCTCATCTCTAATATTCTAATCCCTATTACTCTCAGAACAATCCCCGAAACAAATCCTCCTCCCTTGCGATCCCCGGCACCCAACCGCAGAAGTCTGTGAGGGAGAGCCCGTGATCACGTATGAGCACGGCGGGTACAGACTGGTCAGCATTTCCCATGAGGAAGTTCGCAGCTGTTGCGAGCTGGTCGGCAATGGCTTCGTGTGTCATGGTGAGTTCGTGCCCGAAGATGTCCTTTCTCCCTATCTGGCTCAGCAGCGGTTCAATGCCGCAAACCGTGAGAGCGAAGGCGGTGACGCCGAGTCTCCGCGGGCGGCAGCAGGAATCTGTGAGGATGACTGCAATACGTTTGCCTGTTTCCGATTCCAGATCCCTCCGGAGTTTGGAGACAGTTGCGACAGGGTCTTTCGGCCAGCCGACTGCGTACCCCTTCTCCACATTGGAGGTATCAAGCCCGGCATTCACTGCAAAGATCGTGCCTTCCTCAAGTCCATCCGGTTTGAGCTCACAGAGCATGGCCTTGGGGCAGCTTCCGATCACGGTGCCGTGCATCCTGCGCGTCTCATTGAGCACGGCCTGACGGAATGCCGGTGACCGTCCGCAGCGCTTGGCCCACTGCTCAGCCTCGGGACTCACAGCGAGTTGTGAGAGATCAATGGCATGTCCCTCCGTTACTGCGCATGCTTTGGAGGAAACAACGAGGATATCCCCCTGTTCAATATCTGAGTGCTCCGCGAGCACCGCAGAGAGCGAGGTCCCTTTTTTGAGTGTGCCGGTGCGTATTGCCTGGAGGAACATCTGCGGGGAGAATACGGTTTTTGGCCGGGAAAACAACTAGCAGCACATAATGTTTTTAGTATTATGCACCACATGACTTTAGCGCTGTGGATATTGCAGAGTGTATGTTGAGAAGCCAGATATTCGTATGATGAGCAGCAAGAGAAAAATTGTTTGGCTTTCGCTCACGGTACTTGGTGCCGTCGCTCTCAGCACGGCCATTTTTGCTACTCGGTACATCGAACAGAAAAAAGATCTTCAGGGACAGACACTTGCGCTGGGTGATCCCTGCGAGACAGATCCCGCTTTGTGTGATCCATGCATGACAGATCCCAGTCTCTGTGATCCGTGCATGGGACTTGATCCTTGTGAACAATGCAAATGCCAGAATGCGGCTTTGGAAGGTTTTTATTGTGATGTTTGTGAATCGGTGTGCTGGGAATGCGTAGATCCCTGCGAAGATGTGGAATGCGGTTTCTGTGAATACTGTATGATGGGGTTCTGCGAGCCACTGGGGGGAGGATGTATGACTGATGCGGATTGCGCCGGACCGTGTGAGTATTGCTCTTATGCTGAATGTCCTTATGCTTGTAAGTCCGATCCTACATGTGATCCCTGCGACGAGATGCCAGAGCTGTGTTGTACGATGTGTGATGACGGGCTCACTATGTGCTGTGACGGTTTGGTCTGTGTCCAAAAAGAAGGAGAAGCAGAGTGTGACTGGTCCGGGACGCCAGATGAAGATGGAAATCCGACGCAAATGTGTTGGCCCAATTATTATTATGAGTGTGAAGCCGGTGGTTCTTCGTCCGGTGGTTCTTCGTCCGGTGGTTCGAGTTCAGGTCCCAGCACGGGTCCGGGTCCAAGCACGGGTCCGGGTCCAAGCACGGGTCCGGGTCCAAGCACGGGTCCGGGTCCCAGCTCTGGCTCTACTTCTGGCTCTACGTCTGGTTCTACGTCTGGTTCTACGTCCGGTTCCACCTCCGGCGGAAGTTCCGGTGGTTCCTCAGGAGGTTCTTCTGGCAGCAGTTCCGGTGGTTCTTCCTCTGGCGGTAGCTCCTCCGGTGGTTCTTCCGGTGGGAGTTCCGGTGGTTCCTCAGGAGGTTCTTCCGGTGGGAGTTCCGGTGGTTCCTCAGGAGGTTCTTCGGGCGGGAGTTCCGGTGGTTCTTCAGGAGGTTCCTCAGGTGGGAGTTCCGGTGGTTCCTCAGGAGGTTCTTCGGGCGGGAGTTCCGGTGGTTCTTCAGGAGGTTCCTCAGGTGGCTCTTCAGGAGGTAGTTCAGGAGGGTCTTCCGGTGGTTCCTCAGGTGGCTCTTCAGGAGGTTCTTCAGGCGGATCTTCCGGTGGGAGTTCCGGCGGTTCTTCAGGAGGTTCTTCGGGCGGGAGCTCAGGCGGTTCTTCGGGTGGTTCTTCGGGCGGGAGTTCCGGCGGTTCTTCGGGTGGTTCTTCCGGTGGCAGCTCCGGTGGTGGCTCTTCAGGAGGTGGTTCTTCCGGTGGCAGCTCCGGTGGTGGCTCTTCAGGAGGTGGTTCCTCTGGCGGCGGTAGCTCCGGTGGTGGCTCTTCAGGAGGTGGCTCTTCAGGAGGTGGATCTTCCGGTGGTGGATCTTCCGGTGGTGGCTCTTCCGGTGGTGGCTCTTCCGGTGGTGGCTCTTCAGGAGGTGGTTCCTCTGGCGGCGGTAGCTCCGGTGGTGGCTCTTCAGGCGGTGGCTCTTCGGGCGGTGGATCTTCCGGTGGTGGATCTTCCGGTGGTGGTTCCTCTGGTGGTGGTTCCTCTGGTGGTGGTTCCTCTGGTGGTGGATCTTCAGGCGGTGGATCTTCAGGCGGTGGCTCCTCGGGAGGTGGTAGTTCAGGAGGTGGTTCCTCTGGTGGTGGATCTTCCGGTGGTGGCAGCTCC